>Ga0214872_100009_pt1 | contig 280992 bp, 242 predicted proteins | sample Stichaenrichm18X_FD_168614 | JGI IMG/M metagenome (GOLD analysis project Ga0214872, IMG submission 168614) | Xylose enriched microbial communities from anaerobic bioreactor in Madison, Wisconsin, United States - 18X | ecosystem: Engineered > Bioreactor > Anaerobic > Unclassified | place: USA... | reverse complement strand
CGTGCAAGCACGTTCAATCAGTTGGGCCAACGCGTTCGACTTGCATGTATTAGGCACACCGCCGGCGTTCATCCTGAGCCAGGATCAAACTCTCATATAAAATATAAGAACTTGAAAAGCTCAAATTCAAATTAAGCGAATTGACTTCGCAAATGTTTTTGCATCAATCGTAATAATTGATGACCCTGCACATTTGTGTTCGTCGAAACTGTATTCAGTTTTCAAAGGTCTACCGTTGCTCGCTTATTTCAAGCAAGCAACTTTATCATTTTAACAGGTTGTCATTTCAAAGTCAAGAGTTTTTTTATTTGAAGTCATTAAAGATAATTCAAACAAATTCAAGCAAAATGACTTTAAAAATTTTAAGCGTTCATCAACGCGACAACGATATATTACTATACCGACTAAACTTGCTTAAGTCAATAGCTTTTTTACATTATTTTTAGCTAAACCGGATTTTTATCTACAGCTCGTCTTGAAACGCAAGAAAACTGTCGATACCGCAGCCGAATTCAGCCAGTCAATAATTACTACAAGATTGATTACCATTTCAAGCTGCCGACAGGCTTTTAACGCCGTCTCCAGTTGATTTTTTACGTCAGCATTCCAGCGGCGCGTCAAAGCCCGATTAGCAGATAGTCTGCCATGCTGAGCTGATAGTGGCTGACAAAAATGAAAAATGATGCAGCATTCAGCTTGGCGAAAGTTTAAATGTCACATCATTTTTATCAAGTCGTTGATTGATCTTATAAATTTCGATTACTGCTTAGAATCAGGCTCCAATGATTTTAGTCAGCCTGCAAAACGGCACCGTTGGATTCAATTAAAACTTGGGCAGGAATCCCACGATTTTAATCGGGGGAGGAATGCCCCTTTATTAGTGCAGTAAGGCGCTATTTTCTTTTGAGAGGTGGTCTGCCAGCGTTACTTTTAGTCGTCCTCTGGTTGGCAATATAACGCTCTACAACCTCTTTACTCATGTTTCCCAGTGTCCCCATGTAATAGCTACGTGACCACAAATGGCCGCCTCACCCAGTATTGCCTTTGCTCGATTTCTGGATGATTACGTAGGAATATTCGCGCGCTGCCCCCCTTCAGTGCCTTAACGATATTAGTTGCTGAATACTTGGGCTTAAAACTGATCAACATATGAACATGATCTGGCACCACTTCCATTTTTTCTATCGTAATATCATGAAGATCGGCAATGCGCCTAGAATATCTTTCGTCTCGTTGACTAGTGCTGGCGTTGTAAATGTGGCATTCCGATATTTAGTAGTACAATTGAAATTAGTAAAGGGGGTGAAATGACATGCCGAAAAAAGATGATTTGCCATATATGATGGGGCTAAAGTTACGCTTATACCCAAATTGGAAACAAGAAAAGATTTTGTGGAAGAATCTGAATGCTTCACGGTTCATTTATAACCAATTGTTAGCTAATAGTTGGACTGATAGTAGAATTATCAAAAACAAACTTGATAAGCGATACCCAATTCCAGAAGCATATTGGCGTTATGACAAGAACGGTAAGGTAATTAAGAAGAGCCAAAAACGGCCGACTGGTTTAGCTCGTATCACTGCTCAACGATATCCTTGGCTTGGTGATGATGATCTTGATAGTGATATGTTCACCAATACCGAAGTTAATTATAAGGCCGCTTGGAATATGTTTCGGAAAGTACACACTGCCGGAAAACCAAAGTTTAAGCGAAAAAGCCGTCCTGTTCAGTCATATTCGACTTCCAATCATTATTCGAGTGCAACCGTAAAGAAACACGGGGGCGCTCCTTCGCTTTATAATGGGTCAATCAAATTTTTAGATCATAACCATATCCAGCTACCGAAGTTAGGTCCTATTAAGGTGAAATTACACCGTTCATTACCAACTAATCGGTTGGTACGGATTGCCACTGTTACAATTAAGCACTACGCGACCGGGCAATGGACCGTTTCATTACTGCTTAAAAGTGATGAGCCGTTCCACCAAGCTTTACCCAATACCAATCAAGCAGTTGGTATTGATCTAAACACCGAAAACTTTCTTACTACCAGTGATCAGAAGCAGGTTGCTAATCCCCACTATTATCGTGCCCTCAAAAAGCACTTGGCAAAACACCAACGGATTCTTTCTCGCCGGGCAAGGCGTGCCAAAAAAGAGCATCGTCCTTTGTGGGCAAGCAAGAATTACCAACAGGAGAAGCTGGTCGTTGCCAAAATCCATCAACGGATTCGTAATCGGCGCCTAAACTTCCTTCATGAAACCTCGACTGCACTAATCAAGAGCCACGATTTGGTAGTTGCGGAAAACTTGAAGAGTAAAAATATGCTTAAAAATCATGCCCTGGCAATGAGTATTTCCGATGTTGGTTGGCGGACCTTTTTGGGTATGCTGGAGTATAAGGCCCCGCTGTATGGGCGCACGTTTGTCGAAGTTAATCCAGCTTACACAACCCAAACTTGTTATGATTGCGGCTTCGTGATGGGCAGCAAAGGTACCAAACGATTGACTCTTCATGATCGTGAATGGACTTGTCCTAACTGCCATGTTCATCACATTCGTGATCACAATGCTGCTTTGAATATCTTAGCGAAGTGTCAACGCTTGCTAACCAGACCCGACCAAAATCTAGAAGCAATTTATTAGTTTTAGAAAGGGACGTTTGGAAACTTGCGCCCCTAGATTAAGCGTTAGCTTGATCTTAAATGGCCTAGTTATTGGCTGTAAGACATAGTGCCATCCGAAGATAATTTATTATCTGAGATGTTGCTACGCTGGCTTTATCTAGGCAAATTGTAGCTAGTAACTCATTCAGCGATGAACTGATAGGTGAAGTCTACAAGCCCCCGAATTTTATTCGGGGGTAGCTTGACCCTTATCGTAGGCACCCATTCCAAATACCATGATATCTCAAAGTTGTGCAGCGTCAGGACGGTCTTTTTTGTAATCTATGCCTTTAGCGAGTCCGATCCTGGCTCAAAAGCGATAATCATCATATCGCCTTTGATCGTCCATTGGTCTGCCAGGGTAGTAATAATAAAGTGCTGCCCTTTCTTTAACGGATATTCCTTACCACCAACCGTAATTGATCCTTGATCGTCCAGAACCGCGACCAGCGCGTAGGGACTCTGGACGCGTTTGAATATGGCCGTGCCATTCTTAAGCAACCAACGATAGACGGCAAAGTAGTTGGTTGATACAAAACGCGTTACTTTAGCATCGCCAACCTCATATACTTCTGTATTCAGCACTGGATCGTGGAAAGGCACCGTCGTACATCGATTCCTTAATCTGCAGCGGCCGCTTTTGGCCAGTCGTTTGGTCAACACGATCCCAGTCATAGAAGCGATAGGTCGTATCACTGCTCTGCTGTGTCTCTAAAACCATGATGCTCTTGCCAGAATTTTTATGCCTAAGCTGAACAAATTGAAACGATGCAAATCGTACGCAAAGCTTATCAGACAGCCGAAGCCGAGATTGTCATATTTTTTGACTAAATTATTAAAATCCGCCTACCGAGGTATCGCTTTCATGGTATATTTAACTTAGCTAAGCAAGCTTTTGCATCTGAAGGGAGCTGATAAAAATGAGTCTCAATATGTTTGGCAGTCCTGCTTCCTACATTCAAGGAAGCGATGTTTTATTTAAGAGTGCTGAATATCTGGCACGACTTGGCAATCGAATCCTGCTGCTGGCTGGACCTACCTCATTGCGCATCGTTGGCAATGAGTTTGGCGATTATTTGATCAACAACGACTTTACCGTTACCAAGGTTCAGTTCAATGGCGAATCATCCGAAAATGAGATCAAGCGCGTCTCTAAAATCGGCCATGACAACCATGTCGAAATGGTGATCGGTCTGGGGGGCGGCAAAACGATTGACGCCGCCAAGGCCATCGCCGACAATCTGAGTGCCAAAACCGTTATTTTGCCGACCGTAGCCTCAACTGATGCGCCTTGTTCGCGACTGTCAGTTATCTATCAAGACAATGGCGAGTTTGACCATTATCGTTTCTATAATCAGAACCCCGACCTGGTCATGGTTGATACCAAAGTCATCGCCACGGCACCAGCCAAGCTTTTGGCATGCGGCATGGCTGACGCTTTGGCAACCAACATTGAAGCCCAGGCCGTCAAAAAATCGCATGGTCTCAACATGCTAGGCGAGCACCAGACGCTGGTTGGCCTGGCAGTTGCCCAGGAATGCGAGAACACGCTGTTTGCATATGGCGACGAGGCTTATGCCGCTGCCATTGCCCATGCCGACACCAAAGCATTTGACCGGATCGTTGAAGCCAATACGCTGATGAGCGGTGTTGGCTTCGAATCTGGTGGTCTGGCTGCGGCTCATGCCATTAATGATGCTCTTAGCGTTTTGAATGGTCCAGTTCATGAACGGCTGCATGGTGAAAAAGTTGCATTCGGCCTGCTGACGCAATTGATGCTGGAGGGCGCGGCAACTGAACGTTTCGAAAAATACTTCCACTTTTTAAAGAAGCTGCATCTGCCAACCAACTTTGTCGAGCTGGGAATCGAGGATCCAAGCGAAGCAAACCTGCTGAAAGTCGGCAAGGCAGCCTGCGCGCCAAACGACACCATGAATCGCATGCCGTTTGAGGTTACGCCGCTGGACGTCGTTAATGCCATGCGCGGCGTTGACGCCTACAGCATTGCCAAATACAGTGCCACTCACCATTAAGTGTTTTGATATACAAAAAGCACCGTGCCAACATCAGTCAAGCGCGGTGCTTTTAGTTATACTCAGTCCTTATCCCTCGACTTCAACAACGGGATAAGGACTTTTAATATTCAGTCAGCACGCTGCAGCCATCGCGGCATGCTGTTTCTGACGGCTATTTAGGCAGCTGCTAAAACGAATAGTGCTGATAGTTGCCAAATTCGACATCAGCTCGTGAAATACTGATAAAGCTGTCCGGATCAACGTTATGAACCATCTTGCGCAGCTCGTTTAACTGAGCCTTGGGCGTACATACCAGAATAATATCAGTGGGTTCATTGGTATAGACGCCAGTTCCATGCAAAAGCGTTGCCCCATGCACGAAATTGCGCAGCTGTTCCGCGACGGCAGCTGATTTCTTGGTATAGATCGTAACCGAGACGTCTTCTTGTAGGACGAAGGTATGATCCATCATCAGGCTGGTCACCAGCATCCCGATCAGACTATAGACGATCCGGCTGGGACCAAAGCATAGGACGGTTACCACCAGAATCGCGCCATTGATCAGGTTGTTCAGCATCCCGACTTTCTTATGCAGCTTTTTTTGACAATAAGTTACGACGATATCGGAACCACCAGTCGTAAAGCCCTGGTTAAAACACAGCCCAATCCCGATTCCCAAGATTGCCGCACCGATAATCGTATTGGTCAGCGGGTCGTTTACCAAGGTGGCCGTTGGAATAAACTTTAAAAAGACAACGTTAAAGCCAACCGCCAGCATTGAAAATAAGATATAGCTAAAGCCGAATTCATACCAAGCAAACACAAACAGTGGCACGTTCAAAACCGCGACCAGTAGACTCATACTGATATGCAGACCACTTTGTAAAAATAAAGCCTGCAGCAGCTGTGAAACCCCCAACAGACCAGCCGAATATGAGTTGGCATGCGACAAAAACATATTGATTGCCATTGCCGAAAGCACCCCATAACATAGCGCCACGGCAATTTTAATCAGGATTTTTTGATCGCGTTTTTTTGCGTTACTGCTCATAAAATCCTCTCCCATTTCGTTAATATATCGACAATGCTATTTTAACTTTTTTTAGACCAGTTTAATACCTGTACACCAAAAAAAGCCCGACGAAATCGTCAGACTTTTTCAAGCAAATGCAAAATCAATCAGCCGGCAATCAAGACTTCAGTAACCAGCAGCGCGCCACCAAAGACCAGCACGAAGACGACGACTGGCCAGACAAACCGGAGCCAGTGCGAGTACTTCATGTCAAGCATCTGCAAGGTTGCCATTACCAAACCAGTTGGCGCTAAGAACAGCATTGCGTACTGACCAAATTGGTAGGCAGTTACGACAATATAGCGTGGAATGTGTACCGTATCAGCCAACGGAGCCATGATCGGCATTGCTAATACAGCCAGACCGGATGAAGATGGTACGATAAAGCCCAGCACAAAGAAGATCATCATCATCATTAAGATAAAGAAGACCCCGTTCATGTGCGATACCAGCTCGGAAGATACATAGAGAATCGTATCAGAAATATAGCCATTGTTTAGTACCATATTGATCCCGCGCGCCAGCCCAATAATCAGGGAAACGCCGACCAAGCCGGATGATCCTTTAACAAAGGCATCAACAATCCCAGTCTCGCCAAGACCATCTTTACCAAAACAGTTAATAAACATTAACGTAATGGCAATTGCCAAGAAAGAAGAAGCCATCTGAGGGAAACCCCATCCCTTAGCCATAACGCCCCAGATCATAATTGGAAAGGCGCAGGCAAACATCGTCAGGGTAATCTTTTTCTTAAAGGTAAAGGTCAGGTCCTTTTCCTCGTCAGATACCACTGACCACATCTTGTCAAACTTCTGCTTGTCTTCATATGAGTATGAAAATTCTGGATTAGCCTTAACCTTGCTTGAATACCAATACAGGTACCCGACCAAACAAACTGCCGCCACAATCAGACCGATTACCCGGCCCAGCAGACCTTGAGTAAACGTTGTTCCGGCAGCATTCGAGGCAATTACGACTGAAAACGGATTGATCGTTGAGAAAGTCGTACCTACCGAACTGGCTAAGAAAATTGCCCCGACACAGACAATCGAGTCATACCCCATAGCAATAAAAATCGGCACCAGAATTGGATAAAACGCCACGGCTTCTTCTTCGATTCCGCAAAGCGTACCCCCCAGAACCAGCAAAATGGCAACCAAGAAGACCAGAATAAATTCATGTCCCTTGGTTTTCTTGGTTAGGGACATCAACCCGGATTCAAAGGCCCCGCTTTCTTTAACGACACCAATCAGGCCACCCAGCACAAAAATAAAAATCATAATATCAGTTGCCTGCATCGTTCCTTCAACCATGCTGGTGAAGATCGTGTAAAGCTTGGCTGGGTGCTGCTTAAGACGTCGATAGGTATTGGGAATCGAAACCGGCTTGCTGATGGCGCCCGATGTAAACTGCTTAATATCAATCTTAACGTTTAATCTATCAAGCGTTTTTTGCGTAGCCGGCAGCGTTTTTTTCTGTCCCAATGAGGTCGTTTCTTGAAGATGTCCGCCAGTATACTGCAGCTTAGAATAACTGCCGGCTGGTACGCACCAGGTGAGCATTACGGAAATTACCGTCAAGAAAAACAGGATCGTAAATGCTCCCGGCATCTTCAATTTAAATTTTTTCTTTTTTGGTGTTGCTGCTGTGTCCATTCTTATCCCCCCGAATACATAAATTTTATCAAGCAGCCCGATTTGACAGTTTTTAAGATAAATTTTCCACTGTCGCGTCGATATTATCTCATCACGCCCCTTTGTAAACGATTTCAATAAACATCTAGAGCATACCAGGCTGTTTCAACAATCTTCAAGCTTAATCAAGAATCTTCAGCAAAGAAATTATTTCGCGTTTTAAAACAGTTTAAAGCCAATCGCTCCGTTGTCCTATTCTCAACGTTGATTCGCTCAACTTCAAAAAAACTCAAAAAATTGATCAAAAACGGCTGTCTGCACCGCTAACGCTAACAGTCCTCGCTGCCCGAATCAAACAACTAAAAAAGCATCAGCCAAGGAATCATCCTGCTGATGCATGGCAAGTTATTAAGTTAGTCAGCAGGCATCATTGATCGAGCATACCAAAAGTCGGTCTGTTGATCTGGTCCAATTGTAAACGTATGCGTGCCAGCCTTTTTAAAACCGTACCGCTCATAAAAATGCCGTGCTCGCTCATTATGTTCCCAAACACCGAGCCAAACCGTTTTGACTCCAGTTTTACGCGCCTCATCCAGTGCTTTTTCCATAAGCTGACTGCCCAGGTGCTGATCCCAGTATTCAGGAAGCAGGTAGATTCGCTGAAGCTGCATCGCATTGTCAAAGAGCTGATCGGTTTGTGCCGCACGCCAATTCAGCTTCATATAGCCAATCGGTCTGCCATCAAGTTTCAAAAAATAGGTCCGACTGTCGGGATTACTGAGCTCGGTGCGCAAAATCGTTAAGGCATATGCCTCATCAGTATATGCTTTAACGGCTTGGGGTTCATGGTATGGTCCAAACATGGCAGTAAATGATTTGGTGGCAATTTTTTGAAGCGTGATCACGTCTTTTTCATTGTCGGCTGCTACTGGAATGATTTTTGTTTTCATAATCGGTATTCCTTCCAAAGATTTAAAATACACGCTCTCATTGTATGCGCTTTCTAAATCTTTGACAATCTGCAACTGATTAGGCCAACCGTACCTTGTCTTACCCTGGCCAGCACGCTAAAATAAAGGCAAACTTCAGTCGAAATGAGGGATAAACATGATCAATCCATTTAACCCAGGCTTTGGCAATATCTCACCCAGCTGTATCAAACGGCCAGCCATGCAGCAAAAACTGCTTGATCAAGCCGATCAGCTGCAGCAAGGATTTCGCTCAATCTTCATCGATGGTCCGCGTGGCTGTGGTAAAACCGTTTTTTTAAATGATCTTGGCGATGCAATGCTGGATCGTGATGGCTGGATCACGGTTGATCTAGAGCTGCACGATGATTTTTTAAGCACACTGGTCGGGGCAATCTATTATCAAGCCAATGCCGCCATTACCAAGGAACTGGACGTCCTGGACTACGATACTCCCAGCGAGATGTTCATTCAATACGTTGAAACGCTTACCAAGTATCAGCAGCGCCTTTTTATCACCGTTGATGAAGCCAATCAGCCAACCGAATCACTGCTCACTCTGCTTCAGCTATGCCAGCAGCTGGGCAATCACGGTAATTCGATCATGGTCGTGCTGGCCAGAATCACCAGCCGAATGCCGCAGTTTTTAGGCGATGACAACTTTGCCGCGCTGGTTCAAAAAAGCAGGCGGCTGACCTTGCCCATGCTTGATCTGGATACGGTGGCCAATCAATATCAGCAGATTTTTACCAAGGCCCATCGCGTCATTGAACCTGAAGTCCTGCCAAACATAGCGGCAGCAACTGGCGGCTATGCCTACGCGTTTCAGATTCTTGGCTCGCTGCTGTGGGGGTCTGGTGTTAAAAAAATCAATCCGGCTGCGTTTGAAAAAATTATGCCCGACTATCAACAACAGCTATTCAGCAATGCCTACCTGCCGATCGTTGATGAACTGACAACCGGTGATCGTGAGGTAATCGAGATTCTGGCCCATGAGATCAGCAGCGTCGTTGATGAAGGCTTTTTAAAAGAGCAGATTGACGATACCAGCACAGCCGCACCAGTCTGCCTGCAGCATCTGATTGAAAACCAGATCGTCAGTCTTCCCCAGCCAGGCCAGGTCGCGTTTACGCTGCCATACTTTCGGGAATTTGCCATTAAAAACGAGGCACGCATTGCTTAAACGGCGCTTAATGTCAAATTCCGCTATCCAGCCCGGCTAGCCAGCGATGACAGTAAGCCATGAATACTTTTGACGGGACTGAAACAACGACACGGAAAAGAGGATCCTTATTGAATGCAGATCAATTAAGCGCGGCTAATAACATCAGACTGAATCGTCAGGCCAAAGAACCGCTCTATGCTCAGCTTTATGATGCACTGCGCAGCCGGATTGTCAATGGTCAGCTGGCTCCCGATCGTCGTCTTCCGGCGGTTCGAGTTTTGGCTAAGGCGCTAGGAATCAACCCTGGGACGGTCGTTAGTGCCTATCGTGAACTGGAGAAAAATGGCTATATCATCAGCCGGCGTGGTTCTGGCAGCTTTGTTCAGGAAGGCATGGCGGATTCATTGGCAACTGATCAAGCGCAGATACCTTACTTGCCTCGCTTAGATGCGACTGACGCCAATCAGCACTTTATCGATTTTGCTAGCTATTCGCTCAATCCAGACCGCTTTTCAACCTCAACTTTTAAACAAGCCGTCAACCATATCTTAGATCGGGATGGTGGTCACGCTTTTGTAATCGAAGACGAGATGGGCTATTATCCCCTGCGCGAATCGCTGGCTGCCGAACTGGCCCAGCGCTGGATTAAAACGAAGCCCCAAAATATTCAGATTACCTCAGGATCACAGCAGGCGATTGATATCTGTGCGCGCGCGCTGATCAGACAGGGCGACTGCGTGATGGTTCAAAATCCTACCTATCCCGGGGCCGTGGATGCTTTTAAGGCTTGCGGCGCCAAAGTAATTGGTCTGAATTTTAATCATGGCACGCTGATTGACGAACTGGAAAAAATGCTTAAAATCATCCAGCCCAAGATTCTCTATCTCATGCCCAACCTGCAAAACCCCACCACAAACTCGTTGAGCCGCTTAGAAAAAGCCCGCATCATCGGACTGGCTCATCGTCATGATTTTTGGATTATTGAAGACGATTATGGCTCTGGCTTGGCGTATGATAGTAATACGCTTCATACCATGAAAGAACACGATCCCGATGACCGCATCATCTATGTCCGCAGTCTTTCACAGATTTTCGCCTCGGGGATGCGGCTGGGCTATCTGGTATCGCCGACTCGACTGATCGAAAGCTTTGCCGGCGTTAAGCGGATTGCCGATATCTCAACTTCGGGACTGTCCCAGCGCATATTTGACTATTACCTGCGAAACCGACTCTGGCGCAAGCACCTTACCGGCCTAAAACTGGCCTATCATCAGCAGTATCAGGCAGCCGGCAAACTCTTGGCTGAATCATTTGGTGATCGTTTAAGCTGGCAGCCGGCTGATGGTGCCGTGTGGTTCTGGCTGCAGCTCAATCTGCCCATGACGGCAGCTGAATTCTGCACGGCCGCGCAAAATTCAGGCGTCTTGATTGAAAATGGCGACCGCTACTACATTCATGCCGCCCCGCATAACCGGATTCGCCTGTCCTTGGCTCCAGTTAAAGAAGCCGATATTGCCGTGGGGATCAAGCGGCTGGCTGAACTTGTATCCCAATAAGTCATTTCAAAAATAAAACAGCGCCGAATCAGTGATCACGCGCTGTTTTTTTATAGTCAATAAATTCTCGGTCGTCGTGGCAGGAACCGCGGCGGCCTTTAACGGTTAGCTAAACCGCAGTGATAAACAGGTCAAGCCGCCATCGATCTTGGCAAATTCTGACATGTCGGTCTCGTAAACCTTAAAGCCGTTTTCAACCAACAATTGGTGGACGCCAGGGAAACCAGCCGGCATCATCACGCCATTGCCAGTGTTGATACAGTTGACCGCGTAGTCCTCGCCGGCAGGGACCTTAAGCTGATCAAAATCCTTAAAGCAGGGACTGTCGATGTACTCACCGGCTACCAGCAGCTTGTTGTCGCCCAGATAGGTCGTCCCGGTCTTTAGATGCAGAACCTGTTCAACCGGTACCGCCTTGACTGTCTTGCCAAAGCGCGCCGCAATCTTGGCAAACTGATCAATGCCGGCTTGATTGGTCCGTGCCGAGAGCCCCACATAGATCAGATCATCGTCAACTGGCATGACATCCCCGCCTTCCAGAGTTCCTGGGGCGGTAATCTCAAAAATCTGGTCATGCTCAAAGAACTGATCGAGGACTGGGCGGATGAATTCACGTTCTTTTTGTCGCGTACTGCGGGCTGGATTGGTAACGACCGCAAAATCATCAAAGACAACGGCCGGATCCTCAACGAAACATGAGTCCGGAAACTGCTCTAATGGCTCGAGAACCGTGACTGCGATCCCCAGCTTTTTGAGCAGCTCAACATAGGCATGGTGTTCAGCCACTGCCTTTTCATAGCTTGGCTTGCCAGCATCAGCATAGTCGTCAATTCCATCCACGACTGACTTGCCTGGCGTTCTGACAATTGCCTTATCAAATAGCATGATCATTCCTTCTTTCCAAATAATGCAATGCGTTCGGTAAGCCAAGTATATCTTCTCAAAGAAACGCTTTCAAGTTTGTTTGCTACCGAATCTTATGCGGAATTGACAGGCCATAATACTGATGCATCGCCATTTGATCATCCTGCCTGATTTTTTGATGCTTGATTCGTGTCGCCGCTTCCTCATAAGAGCAGCCCAGCAGCTGAACGGTTTCGATTAAGGCATCCAGATCCTCGCTGCCCAGTCTGATCGTGGCCAGCGGTGCTTCTTCCAGCCGATATTCGTTAAAAGCCGTCCCATTGGCCTGTGCCAAAGCCTCAGCAATCCGGTTGACCTTTTTTAACAGCTGCCGTCCAACTGCTTCACTAACGATCAGCGCCTGCTTTTGATCAACTGTTCTTAAAATATGGTCATCAATAGTCAAATAACGATGACTGATTGAATTAATCAGCCTAAATTGACGCTTACTCACGATATCCCTCTTTTGCTGCCACCTGCTGAACAAACGTCGCTGTCAGATCAATTGCAGCCGGTTGGCGAGTTTTCATGAAAATATCATAAGCAAACACGTTGTGCAAATTCGATTTTGATTGCTTTAATCAAACCAGCTGCGGCTGATATTTTTGGATCCGTATCCAAGTTTTAGATAATGAGCGTTTCTGGCTAAGTCATTTAAAAATTGACTATTTTATTATCACCTGTCCCAGCCGCTTTTCGTTTCAGCAATCAATTTACTTATGAAGTTTTTTTCAGATATCATTGTTTTTTCAGCTCGGCACTGTCTATTTATTCCCGTCAACAATCCTTGTCAACTGTCATTTTGCCCTAGTCAGCCATTATCTTTTGTCGATTCTGCTAATTATCGATTAGTGATCTTTGTCAGACCCGAACTTCATGATTTCTTCAAATTTGTGGTTTAGGGCATTTTCTGCTAAGATAGCGGCAAAATCTTTCAAGGAAAGGACCACCATGCTCAGGCGTGGCTCAAACCTATTTTTAAATGAAGTCGTCATCTACTATTATTTTGTCTTACGTCCTTTGCATCGCGACGCTTGTCTTAGCGAGTGCCATTATCTTTTTTGTCCGCCGCCAGCTGCCTGCCCGCAGTCTAAAGCACTGTCAAAAACTGGTCGATCATGAGCGGGCACTGCTCACGATGGGATTTGTGGCCTTTGCTGCCAGCTTGGGACTGTTTTTTATCAATTATACCTGTGCACTGTTGGCCAACGTTTTTTCAGAAGGTTTTATGATTCTGGCATTAATGACCACGATCTTAATTACGATTCGTAGCTCGTTTTAAAAAAAGCCCTCGTTCCGTTATTTTGGAACGGGGACTTTTTAACTGCCGCTGAGCATTAAAATTTACACTTACTAAAAATAAGTATAAACTGATAAAAAAATCAAAAGCGAGGTTCTAATCATGAAACTTACCTTTACTCCTCAAGCTCAGCAGCGACTGCAAAAATACCTGCAGCCTGATTCCAAACTAATTCTGGACTTTGATGATGGCGTCGGTCCATTTTCCAAGCTAGGCAACTGCTCTTTGGATGCCAATTTCAAGTTGATCATTGTAAGCAAAGACGCCAAGCTTCCTGACTTTAACGCCCAACTCGACTCAAACCTAGGGCCGATCTGGTATAAGGATTACACAGCATCGCAACTGGATGAAAAAATGGAAGTCCGTTTCAACCAAACTTATTTCACGATGCCTTTGGTCAGTGAGCAGCGTACGATGACGGACAACCTGGAATTTTTAGATCTGCAGGAAGGCTTTAGTACTGAATCAGCATTTAATGGTGCTCACGACTGCTAGCTGCGATTTGCTTTCGACTGATTCTGGTGCTGACGACGATACTCTGAGACGCTTTTGCCGGTCCACAGTAAAAAGGCTCTTAAAAATGAGTTCAGTTCTTGATAGCCAAGCAGAAACGCAATCTCGTTCGTGGTAATGTCAGTATTAATTAAATAATGAACGGCTAAATTTTCTCGCGTACTGTTAAGCTGTTTTTGGAAAGTCGTCTTTTCTTCTTTGAGCTTGCGCTGCAGAGTTCTTTTGGAGATTCCCAGCTCACGGGCAACGTCATCAATCGTCGTTTCGCCGCTTGGCAGCAGTTCAGCTAAAGCACTGCGCACCCGTGCCGAGGTAGAGTCATCAATTTCAAGGTCGGCCAGGCGTTTGGTCAGCTCCGGCTCAAAATAGTTCCACATCGCCGCATTATAGCTGACAAACGGCCACTGCAGGTCTGCTTTGGAAAAACTGATCTGATTTATGCTGCCTGATTCAAGCTTGATTCCTGCCAACTCAGCCAAGGCAGGATCAGGTTTAGCTGCATTCAAGACCACTTTGACCGGCGTTACTTCCTGCTTTGTCGCGCGCCTTAAAAGACCGATTAAAAAGGCCCATTCCGCGACCGCCAAAAACGCGGGAATTTTTAAGCTGGCATCCCCGGGCAGCAGCTCAACTGTAACTTGATCGGCTGATGACGTAATCTGATAAGTCATCGGACCGATCAATTTTTTATATTCAGCCAGTCGATTAATGCACTGCTCGCCATTATGACTGCAGTAGGCGGCAAAAATCGGTGGTGAAAAAGTCTCGATCTGGTCTGCCGTCGCCATCTTTACCGCCAGATCGTCCATCGTCTTTAATTCATCAATTGCCTGCATAAAGCGATAGTACTGTTCCTCTTTCATGGTGATCGGTCATGATTCAAAGTGTCTGCCGGCAACTCTGCCTGGCGCAAAACGGCCTGAGGATCCAAGCCATAGTGCCGTAAGAGATCATCATAGCGGCCATCAATCAAAAAATAGTTCATTTAAATTCCCGCCTTTGCTTAACGTTTAGTGAATGACTATATGATACACGCCTACTCTGTCATAATAAACATCGAAACGCGTCATCTATTTATCAATTCGTGCCACTTTTGATTAAATTTTCTGACAGCTACCACCCACTTACCAATCAGAGCTCCGAGCCAACCACCATCGACTAAAGTCACGGGATTTCCGGCTAGAAATAATTAAAACAGCGCGGCATCAAGCTTTAAAAGACCTGGTATCGCGCTGTTTTTTGCAGGTTTATTCTTTTAAAAAGTTGGGATCTTCATAAGCCGGGTGCGGGTAGGTGTAAAATCCTTCACCGGCTTCAACGCCATAGTGACCGGCATCGATCATGGCCTTCAGCTTGTCGGCAATTGCTTTTTGCTCTGGCGTATCAGCATGAGAGCTGAAAATTGCCCAAACCGTCCGCAGACCAATCACGTCCATCGACATAAACGGCCCCATTGGCGAACCAGTTGAATTCATCCAGTCCTTGTCAATCGTGATCGGATCAGCCACGCCCTTTCCCCAAAGGCCCAATGCTGCGTTTAAGAATGGTACGGACAGCGCGTTCATGATGTAGCCGTGCTGTTCCTTTTTCAAAACGATCGGCAGCATCTTGATTCCCTTGGCAAAAGCCACGACTTCTTGAATTACCGCCGGATCGGTCTTGGCATTGCCAACGATCTCAGCCGTATTGAAGACCCAGATATGGTTGGCAAAATGCAGATGCAGGAACTTTGCCGGCCGATCGACCAGTTGAACCAGCTGACTTGGCACATAGGTCGATGAGTTGCTGGCAATGATTGCTTCATTTGGCAGGACCGAGCAGAGCTGCGCGTAGAAATCCTTTTTCATGTCCAGATTTTCTGGTACGGCTTCAATTACCAGATCGGCATCCTTAAATGACGTTTCCCAATCATTGGTAATCGAAACGATATTTTTCAAGCCGGCGTCAAACTGTTCGTCGGTCAGCTTTAGGTCATGCTTGTAAAATGGCCGCAGCGCCGCAATTCGTTTTTCGGCCCGTTCTGGATGCGGATTCCAGATGCGAACCTGATAGCCGCACAGCGCACTTTGATAGGCAATCTGACTGCCCAGCGTTCCGGCACCGGCAATCGTTACGTTTTTAATTGACATAATTAACAACCTCGCCTTCTTTTGATAGTTCAAAATGTATTTTTATTATAAACCTACTTGTGAATTTTTGAAAGCGTTTCAAACGATACAAAATGTTGATAATCGATTGACATTGTTGACTTTTTACTAATAATTCAAGCTGACAAAGCTTGTGAAGAATGATTACTTTTGATGCTGACACCGACCTACAGCTCTATGATCCGGTTTTTATCCTGGTACCCAGCATGATAGCTGTCCGCTTTAGTTATGCGGTCTGCTTAACATCCTTGACATTGGTGCGTGCCTGTCAGTTGAAACGTTTGCGGTTGCTGCACTGTCAAGCAATGTTAACAGCACTGGTTAGTCGGATTTAATTATCCTTTTAAAAAATTTTTGACTTTTTTCTGATTTTTACTGGCATTTTCTAAATTATGTGTTAATATAATTAAGTACTTATTTGTTAAGTCATTCCGGCATAGCTCAGTTGGTAGAGCACCTGACTGTTAATCAGGTTGTCGTCAGTTCGAGTCTGACTGCCGGAGTAATTAAAAACAGCAGTGTCTGAAGCGGCACTGCTGTTTTTTGTATCAACTATCAGCAGCTGACGACAAAAGATCATTAGCCAACTAAGTGTTCGTTTAATAATCTTTTGATACAACTTCTTGGTTTTGGCCATTTCGTTGGGAATCGGCCCCTTTTGTAATGTATAATCAATGCTGAATTCATTAGGGTTTCCTAATGCTTAGTGCCGCATTCAAAATTCAGTATTCTAATAATATTAAGGGGAAAATTCAATGCAGACACCAAGATTGCCAAAATACTTAATGCTGTCCAGCTTTGCACTTTTAACGGCAACCACCAGCCTGATTTTCAACAATCATGAAATCAAGGCTGACACTGCTGAAAATAAGGCAGCTACCGCCGTGAGCACAACCGTCAGCAATACCGTTGTCTTAAAAACGGACGCCGCAAGCAGCGCGGTTGCCGATGATGCCGCTAGCCTCAGCGACTCCGCCTCGTCAGCAGCCAGCGAGCAGCGCGCCAGTTCTTCAGCCGACGTCTTGACTGAGGTCACGACACCAGATACCGGCAACGTAACCCAGTCCGATGCCAGCTGGACGTTAAAGGGGCTTGGCAACTACACTTTTGCTCAGGTCGATTACTACAACTCCAATCAGACTGCCCAGCCGGCTGGTCAATTATCAATCAATGCCAGCGGTCAGCTGCACAGCTACTTTCCAAACGCTCAATATGCCCACATTACGGTTACCCGCGGTTCAGAAACGTTTTTTGATCAAATCTTTATTGGTGATCAGAGCTATCGATTCAAGCAAACACTGCAGCTTCAGGCCGGCGATGTCTTAAACATTGAGCATGCAGAAGCCAAGACGCGCTACACTACCAGTGACGATGCCACGATGAAGACCTCAGCTTTGGGTGATTTAAGCCGTTTCGTTTTTGTCGTGGCCAATAATCTTTCATTAAAAAACATCAGCGACTATGCCTATCTGGATGTCAAGACCAAACAGCTGATTGATAATGGCGCGCTGGCTTTTGGCGCATCGGTCAGCGATGTTGCGACCATGCAGAATCAGCTTGATAACCAGCAGGCTGATTTGACGACCGAACAAAGAGCACTGCTGCAGACACGCCTGGATCAAGCTAAAGCACTGCTTGCCAACACTACCAACAGCATTAACGTTGGCCAGACCATGACCTACCAAGGCTTCGTATTGTCGCCTGATGCCAGCATTACGCAGACCAACAAGGAAGGCCGCTATATGGGAACCTACCATGATCGGCAGTCATTAGGCATGGTACTGTCGGATGGCGCTACGCTCAAGATTCGGCGCATTGACAATGGCTACTCGGGCAGCGTTTCAATTCAGCTGATTGGCAATTCTTCTAAAAAGATCGTGACGCAATCGGTAGGTACCGACTGGGTCGAGATTACGGTCAATGGCGATGCCGCGGTTTTCCTGCGTACGCCTGAAAACGCTCAGACAACGGATTGCTGTTGGAATATGAGCTGGTTTCCGGAACGGCCAAGGAACTGCCCGTCTTTACCGCTGACAGTGACCAGGTTGCCGTCTTAAAGCAATGGGACCAGAGCAAAGCCGCTTTTGCCTTGATGGATGCCAACAACATTGAGATTCTGATTCCTTATCAAGATATCAAAACGGTTAAAAATACCGATATGAATAGTCTGATTGATCAATACGATAATCAAGTCTTCAAGCTTTACGATGAACTGACTGGCATCCCTACCAATACCGTTCGTGATCAGCCGGTGAAGGGACGCTATTTTGCCTTTGCCGATCAAGATGGAATTGGTGCTGCCTACTGGTCAGTCAACTACACGGCCGCCAACAGCAGCTCGATTGCTTCTTATCTGACGATCAACTGGCTGCCGCTACATGAAATCGGCCACGGCTATGAAGCCCCAGCCAGTGATATGTACATCATCGACTCATTCAACAATATTTATGGTACGCTTTATCAAAGTCAATTCAACAGCAACTTCACTACTGGCAGCTGGATCTTCGGGACTTCCAAAGACAGCATCGTGCAAAGCGTGGTAGATTCAGTCCTGACCAAAAAGCAAAGCTGGGCGGATCTTGGCTATCGAGAACGGCTCGTACTGTGGATGAATCTAGCCTACAACCTAGAAGGCACGGACGCGTTCAAGTACTTCAACATTGACCATCGCACCAATGCCGTTGCCGGAAAGACGGTCAACCAGATCGGCAAGGACTGGATCAGCGTCTATGCTCAGCACTATCAGCTTAACGTGACGCCTTTCTTTGCAACGATGGGTGTAAGCGTTGATGACGTAACGGCGCTCAATTCATTGAACTACCCCGCCGTAGCCATGCTTACTCAAGTCGTACCGGACGATCAATTGACGACGGTCATGCAAAAGCTGGGCTGGGATCAGGATTTTCTAAAGTCTAAGGTCGCCCTGATTACCAATGAGCAGCTCGCACAAACCGGCCTGACCAGCCACATTATCTTAAATCTGAGCAATGCCGACAAGCTGATTGGCTCTTCTATCAAGCTGATGAACGGTACGCAGACGATCGCGACGATTCCAGTCACTTCAAATACGGTTGATCTGGGAACGCTGGCCAACGGAATCTATACACTAACTACTGACAATCCAAACGTCAAGCTGACTGATCAGTATCTCTACATTAAAGAAGATGCGACGGTCAATGAAGCCGTTGCATCATCCAGCCAGATTCTGCCAAGCATTGCCAGTCTGTTTACCGATGATACCTATCAAAAGCTGGCCGATACTGCCACGGTTGAACTGACCAACAATGCGCGCAGCATGCTTGACGACCTGCTAAACGAGACGATCAAAAACGCCAACGAGCAGCTTTTGGAGCGCGCGGCCGGCCTGATCGATCAATGGGAGTTTAATGGCTACGGTGGCTCATTACGGTGACGGTGACTGACGCCAATGGCAATCAAACCTACCAAAAGATCTTCTATGGCAACGTTGCTGAAACTGCCGGTACGACTGCAATCAAGCTTAATGCCGGCGATATCTTAACGTTTGACACTCATGACGGCATGCAGCTGGTCGCGCCGGAAAGTCTTAAAGGCAGCAGTTCGCGCAAGTTTGTCTATGAGGTTACCAAGAACCTGCATCTGCGGCTGGCTGGTACCAATTCCCAACCGATCATCACCGCTCCAGCTACAGTCACTATCAAACAAGGGAGCACGTTTGACCCGTTGGCAGACGTTACGGCAACCGATGCTGATGATGGTACGCTTACGCTGACTGCTGCCAACGTAGCCGGCACGGTAGACGTCAATACGCCTGGCATCTACTCCATTACCTATACCGTTATCGACAGCGATGGTGCAGTCAGTGAGCCGGTCACGACCATCGTCACGGTTGAAGCAGTTAAGACTCAAATTACAATCAATTATGTTGCTGACGATCAAAACGAGACTCAAGTTGCCAGCCAAACCTTAACTGGTGATATCGGTACTACGCAGTCCTACACGGTCAGCATTCCAGAAAACTATGAACTGGTCGGAAGCGATCTGCCGGTGGACGGCTTGCTGACCCTTAATAAGCAGCCGACTACCTACACCGTACATTTAAAGACCGCGGTGAAGGCATCCGATACGCCTATCGATCCTGGCTCCAACACCCCGAGCGATTCTGGTTCGCAAAGTGCCGCTCTGCCTAGCGATATTCCGGCTGATTCAAACAGTTCAGTCGCCGATACGCCATCCCCATTGGTTATTGCCGACAATTCAACTAACCCAACCGTTGCTATTGATCAAACATCCGCAGCCAGCACCTCAAACCGGCCGGCTAACCAAGCCACCGCTAATCAGCAGCTGCCACAGACCGGTAATCAGAATTCGGCTCTGCTCGGTTTAGGACTTTCTGCTTTAGCTGCCATGCTGGGAATTGGTGGCAAACGATTGAAACAAGATTAAAAACATTAATAATCCAACACATTTATTGACGATTTTGAGACCTAACTATGGCATTCTGAAGTCAGTGTGATATAATGCAAACATAAATCATGACGAACGCACCTCGTCTGGTTTGGGCATGGAACGATTGTCTGCTGATGCAGACAACAACGCGACGATTGGTTGACAACCCCTGTGATGGCTGTGAGTGGACAGCTGCATTCAACCAATCCTCCCCATAATAAAAAGTCGCGCAATCCATTGTCAAAATTATCAGGACCCCCCCTGGTATGAGAAAGAGCCGCTAAGAAACTCCCCTGTTTCTTAGCGGCTCTTTTATTAATCATGAATCACGGCTTTAATATCATCGTAATCAAGGTTATCAGCAGGCATTATGCAAAAAATCCTGTATAACACATATGATAAAAATATCATTACCTACTTTTTTCAAAAAATCAATGCATAGTAGGTAAAAATAAGGGTGTGTCAATAATTTTGTGTAAAAAGGGATCTTCCTGTGCGGGTGATGAAGCCTGGTTTCCAAAACATTGACAGGCTGTTGCTGCAATGCAAGATAATTTTCGTTCAATGCTTTACGGCGAAGTACTCCCCGGCCTCGTTGCCATAAAATCCTGCTAAGCACTGATTACGGTAACGATTAAAAAACTGCAACCTGATCAGGATTGCATTGAATTAACGCCGCTAGCCATAAGTAACGTTCCCTCTCAAAAGCAGTATTCGGACCGGTTCTTTAAATCATGATTATTGACCGTCCCTAATGCTGCCCAGCATCAGTCAAACGTTATGGCAACAACCGATGTATTTAGTCGCCTCAACCTTGACTGCTTTTCATCAGCTTAAATCAATCATCATGATCATCAGCAAGCAGCCGTGCCAGTTTTCGAGCCAGATTCTGCCGCTGCAAGGGCGTCATCTTAACCAGCAGCTTATCAATCAGTGCCGGCGTCTGATTGAAAACGTCGGCCAGCGCATCAACCAACCGCTCATCATCGGCCAACGCCATCAATTCCTGTACCAGCGTATCCACCTGACTGCCGGCAATCTCTTGACGGCTCACTGGTGCATCGTCTTTAGCTTCCAATTGGGCCTGGGCTGCAGCTGCCTTAAAAAAAGCCCTTACCCGATCGCCGCCGTCACGAACCGCTTGACGATACAGATCCTCATCCAGCGTGGAATAGACGCCTGCCACTTTAACGAACGCGCCCAACGCCAGCATGGCATCAATTACCAGCTGCACGTTCTCAGCTTTGATCTGTCCATGCTCTAACAGCCATTCAAACAGATAGGCCGTGGGAGCGGTCAAGTCGCTGGTCAGGGTTTCTGGATGGCTGGCAATCAGATAGCGATTCAAATAAACATCAGCCAAACGCAGATACTGCTGCATCCTGGTATCGTCAACCATTTCCGTCTGTTCCAGGTAGTCATGGTAGCGCCGTAAAAAGGCATCATTGACCTGGCGCATTTCCCGTACGATCGCGGCATACCCCGTCCAAGCAGGCGTTTTTTGAATCTGATCATCCCATTGATGGAACAAGCGATAATCAAACTCCCATGCCGATTTTTCTGCCATACTGCCTTTTCTTTGAGCTGGCAGACGCCATTCTTGGTTGATCTGATCTTTAAAACGAACAGCCGGTGCGATTTTAGGCTCTCTTAGATCGCAAAAGACCTTTGTATTACTACCTATTAAGGATAACGCAATTCAGGAAACATTTTCAACCGCTTTCAGCAAAATCTGTCGTATATTCTGGTAAAAGAAAGACAAAATCTGCTTTTAAGCCATTTTTCATTCCAACAAAAAAGCATCAGCAGTTTCAGCTGATGCTTTTGAATGTTGACGGTTGGCTAATTAAACAAATGCAGCTTCTCGATTCGCTCAACGGCTTCAACCAGGCGCTTAGGCTTAATCAACAGACCAATCCGGACATATCCTTCGCCATGCTCACCAAAGCCATTGCCCGGTGCTACCGCCACGCCTGCCTTATCCAACAACAGATCGGCAAACGTCTCACTGGTAAAGCCTTTTGGCACCGGCATCCATGCATAGAAGGTTCCCTTTGGCACATAGGCATGCCAGCCGATCTTTTCAGCTGCTTGAACGAAGGCATTGCGCCGTTTTTCGTAGCGGTGCACGATCTTTTTAATCTCGGCATCACGCTCCGGCTTCTTTAAGGCATCGATCGCAGCATACTGCAGGGCTGGGAATAGGCTGACAAACAGGTGATCCTGAATCAGGTTCAACGCATGAATGATATCTGCATTGCCCACTGCAAACGCGATTCGCCACCCAGCCATGTTAAACGTCTTAGAGTAGGTATAGAATTCAACACCGACTTCCTTGGCTCCAGGCGTCTCCATAAAACTGACCGGTGCCTGATCATCAAAGCCCAGCGCGCCATAGGCAAAATCGCTGATAATGCCAACGTGATACTTCTTAGCCCATTCAACCAGCTTGACGTAAAATTCCTTGGTTGCCACGGCACCGGTTGGATTGTTAGGATAGTTCAGATACATAAACTTTGCTCGCTGTGCCGTTGCTTCTGGAATCTTATCAAGGTCTGGCAAAAAGTTGTTTTCTGCCAGTAATGGGAAGGTTTCAAATTTAACCTCGCCTAGAGCCGCTCCCGACCAGTAGTCAGGATAGCCAGGATCAGGCAAGAGCAGCGTGTCGCCTGGATTCATCAGCGCCCATGGCAGTTCAACCAATCCAATCTTGGAGCCACCTAGAATCGCAACCTCGGTATTGGGATCAAGATGCGCACCATATTTTTCTTGATAAAAATCAGCCGCGGCCTGCTTAAACTCTGGCAGCCCTTGAAATGGCGAATACTTGTGCGTCTTCGGATCCGCCACCCACTTTTGGGTACTCTTGACGATATATTCTGGCGTTGGCTTATCTGGATTGCCCTGTCCCAGGTTGATGACGTCCACGCCTTCTGCTACCTTGGCATTTACTTTGGCAACCAGATTGGCAAAGAACTGTTTTGGCAGCGTGTCCAGTAGTTTTGATTGTTGAAATTCCATTATGATCTTCCTTTCAAAGTTTAGTCATGTCAATACGGCAAGATTTAGTCATACAGATCTGGACGCCGATCCTTAAATACCGGAATCGGACCACGCACCGTCTTTAATTCGTCCAGATCCAGCTCAGCAAGCGTCAGGCCTGCTTTTTCACCTGCATCGGCAATTACGTTTCCCAACGGATCAACGACCAGCGAATGCCCGTTGTAGCTGTTTTCGGCGTCATGACCAACGCGATTGACCGCAACGACAAAAGCTTGATTCTCAATTGCGCGAGCCTTAACCAGTGCCTCCCACTGTTCAATCCGCGGCGTTGGCCATTCAGCAACGACATAGATTACATCGGCACCCTGTTTGGCTACCGTCCGAAACCATTCCGGAAACCGCAGATCATAGCAGATGAAACTGGCACTCTTGACGCCTTTTAATTCAAAAAAGCTGCCTTGACTGCCTGCTTGAATGAAGTCGTCTTCATGCATCAGACCAAACAGGTGCACCTTGTCATAGCTGCCGGTTAGGTTCCCGTTTTGATCATAGATATAGGTCGTATTGTAATATTGACCGCCAGCACGCACGGTTGCCACGGATCCACCCACGATGGCAATCTGATTTTCCTTAGCGGCGCGAGAAAGCGTCTGCTTGGTTCGCCAGCCATCTTGATCAGCCAGCCGGGCCAATTCAGTCAATGCATAGCCGGTATTCCACATTTCAGGAAATACCACCACGTCTGCGCCTGCTTTAGCCGCGTCTTTGACTGCCTGCGTAACCGTCTGATAGTTGCGGTCAGGTTCGCCCAATGCAATATCGATCTGGGCAACAGCTACCTTGAACGTCATAAAATCACTCCTTTTAATAAAAAAGCCCGCCCTGGTTAAAGGACGAGTTTTTTCGTGATGCCACCTTTATTTGCCGTCTTGTCGCCAAAACAGCCTTATCAAGTCATTGACTCAGCGAGATAACGGTCGCTTGCCGGTACTGACTACTCATTTCGCCAATACGCCATTGATCCAGGACCATCTTCATTGCCAAAGTCTGCTCTTTTCCACCAGCCAAGAGCTCTCTGAAAGGCTTAAAGCGACTACTCATCCCAGGGGCATCATTTCGTTTTAATTATGAGTTAATTCTAATCACTTTTTAATAAATGTCAAGACTTATTTTTAAAATCAACAAAGGCTCATTGGCAGTCGTCGTTTTACTCAGTCAGTACCATGTTTTTGATTGATGCGGTTTAAGAAAATCATCAATCCACAGGCAACCCCGGCATAAACAGCACCGCCTGGCCCAACCGCGCTCAAGCCATGCATCTTAACCAACAGACTGCCCGTTGCCGATCCTAACGCAATGCCAAAATTGGAAAAAATCGAGTTGATCGAAGACGCCATGACTAAAGAAGCCGGATAGTCATGAGTAGCGATATCGATAAAATGCAGCTGAATCGGTGAATTGATCAGATACATCAGCGTGCCGATCAGCATAATCACGATCATGGCAAGCCACCGCCAGTCAAGGCTGATCGCCAGCATGGCCAGCAACATGAGCTGCAGACCATGCACAAGCGGCATTTTGCGCAAGCCGCCCAGTTCAACCAGCCGGCCAGAGAACTGATTGCTAAACAAAGACATCAAGCCATACAGAAATAAAAGCAGCGTGATCGCGCCGGTCTTAAAATGCAGTGGTCCTGCCAGCAGCGGTCTTAAATAGGTGTAGAAGGTATACGTCGCGGCTAGGTTAAACATTGGCAGCAGCATCCCGATATAGATGCGGCGATCACCAAAGATTCTAAACTGATCGCTGAATTGTCGTGACGCGCCCTGTCTGAGATCAATCAGCAGACTGGCTCGCATCATAAATAAGATGACTAGGCTGACGATAACGATCACACCAAACGTGGCCCGCCAGCCAAAGTGCATTGAAATCCAGGTACCCACTGGAACGCCAAAGACTGAGGCAATTGAAAAACCAGAAAAGATCCAGGCAATCAGCCCCGCCCTTTTTTCAAACGGCGCCAGACTGTTGGCAAATGTCGTTGCAATCGAGATGATTACCCCAGAAACGATTGCCGTGATCACCCGCGCAGCTACCAGAATCGGATAGCTGGGCGCGGCCATCACCATTGCATTGCCTAGAATAAAAACAATCCATAATACCAGCTCGACTTTCAGCAGACTGCGCGTTCCAATCAGCATCGTAATCAAAGGCGTACTGATTGCATAAACCAGCGCAAAGATCGTTACCAGCAGTCCGACAATGGTTACAGGCTCATGAAACGTCTTGGCAATGTCAGGCAGGACGCCGACGATAATAAATTCGCTAAAGCCAAGCGCAAAGGCAATCAAGACCAATACCAGGCTCTGCATTCGATAATTTTTCACTTTTTTCTCCCTACTCCATAAATTCAAATCATTTTTAGTCTAGTCCTGTTTGAGTTAGTTAGCCAGTCCATCAATAAAAAAGATCCCAGCTGCCTAAAGCTTGAGACCGGGATCATCTTAAAATATGTATCAGTTTTTGGAATTTAAGAACTGCTTGCAGATGGCAACGATGCGCTCAGCAGCATGACCATCTCCATATGGATTAGGAGCCTGCGCCATTTTTTGATAGACGGTCTGGTTACAAAGCAGTTCCTCCATTGCCTGGGCGACACGGTTCGGATCCGTCCCTACCAAACGCAGCGTGCCGGCCTTGACGCCTTCTGGACGCTCAGTCTCGTCACGCAACACCAGCACCGGCTTGTTTAACGAGGGCGCCTCTTCCTGCACGCCGCCTGAATCGGTCATAATCAGATAGCTGCGCGCGGCCAGATTATGAAAGTCAACCACGTCTAAAGGAGCAATCAGATGAACACGGGGCTCGTCTTTAAATACCGCCTGGGCAGCCTGCTGCACCTTGGGACTTAGATGCACGGGATAAATGACCTCAACATCGGGATGCCGAGCAACTTCTTTTTTTATGACTTCAAAAACCCGCTGCATGGGGGCGCCTTGGTTTTCGCGCCGATGCATCGTCAGCAGAATGATGCGCTGTTGGGGCGAGATCTTAGCCAGAACGTCATGGTGATAATCGCTTTGAACCGTATACTGCAGAGCATCAATCGCGGTATTGCCGGTCACGAAGATCCGACTGGCACGATGATGCTCCTTTAGCAGATTGGCTTGACTGAGCTTGGTTGGCGCAAAATACAGATCGGCCAGGTCATCGGTCAATTGGCGATTCATTTCTTCTGGATATGGCGAATACTTGTCCCAGGTACGCAGACCAGCTTCCACATGACCAATTGGAATCTGATGATAAAACGCACTAAGGCTAGCCGCCATCGTCGTACTGGTATCGCCATGCACCAGAATCAAGTCAGGCTTTTCCTGCTGCAAGACGCGTTCCATCCCCAGCAGCACCCGGCTGGTAATCTGGGTCAGCGTCTGATTGGGCGCCATGATCTTTAAGTCGTAGTCAGGTTGAAAATCAAACACTTCAAAAACGGTCTGCAGCATTTCACGGTGCTGGCCAGTCGTTACGACCACTGATTTTAAAGCCGGGTCTTGGGCCAGCAGCTTGATTACTGGCGCCATCTTGATTCCTTCCGGCCGCGTACCAATTACCGTCATAATCTTCATTTTAGTTCAGTCCTTCCAAAGCCACGATCACCGTAAGCGTCGCGTCATAATAGTTTTTGCGCGTCAGCGGCTTGCTGAAGATATACTTTTGACTGTCAAACAGATTGTCAAAGCCTTCGCCACGATGATGACTGACGGCAAAAAAGATCGGTGCCGAAAAGCTGGCCGACTGATACTTAACCAGGCGTTTGCCGTTTAACGAGTAGCCGGCCGTGACATATTGCTGATGACTAAAGAAACGCAGCATCTTCTTTAATACTTTTTGAGCGCGCGAATCATCAGAAACTGCCATCATCATTGGCACCCGACAGGCATTAAAGTCATAGCTGCCATCCTGTTTGGTAGAAATCGTCTTTGGCTTGACCGGCTTGGCAGAATTTCGGGTGATCCAGGCAAAATCTGGTACCAAACCGGTCTGATGCTGGCGGCTCAAGTCAACCAGCCGATCCAGCATTGCATTGTTGACGGTCTGCCAACGCGAGTCCCCCGTTGTCTCAGCCAAGGTCTTAAATACAAACGGCATCACGTCAGAAGTACGCATCAGCCGCCAATATGGCGAGTCTTTGGTCACCCAGTCGCCAACCGTCAACGCTCTGGTCTGTGGATTATACTCATAGGCCAGAATGTCGCTGCTCAGTTTCTTAGCCAGGCTGCGATAATAGTCTGCTTTTGACGGCCACTGTCTGGCAGCCTGTGCCAATGCCATATCGATATACACATCGCCATCGGTTGCACTGTTGACGTCAGCCACCCACTGATGATGCCGGTTATAGTATTGCCGCCAAGACATCAGATACGTCGGCGTCTGGTGCTGATCGCCAACGTAATCACGATGCGCCAGCCAATAGTTGACAAAGCGATCAAAATCCTGCCGACTTGCCCAGCCTTTTTTAGCGGCCATGATCGTAATCCACATGCCGTAGCCCTGTGATTCGGACAGTGCGATCGGTTTTTGATGGTTGTTGTTCGTACTGGTATTGACAAACGACTGATCAGCTCTGGGATGCATGACATAGCTTTTTTCCCAGGTCCGATACATGTTCTGCTGCAGATAGACTGGATTGGTCAGCCGCACCCACAGCAAGGTTCCCAGATAAACTGCGGCAATCAGGCCAACAAAGATCCAGGTATATTTATTGAGCTTCATTGCAATCTCCCATCATCAATCATCAAAGCGCTTGGTCTTTACCCAGACGTTGCCGTTGCGGTGCAGGATCGCATCTAGAGTTACCGAGATGACCGCATGAACGGAAACGACGATAAACAGCTGCGAATAGGTAAAATAAGAGGCCAGGGCAAGCCAAAGCTGACTGGTAGTCGCCTGGCCAAACTGCGTCGACATGGCAATACTGATCTGTAAAACGTACAGGTTGATCATCAAAAGCCAGTTGAATAAAAGCAGCTGCGCAATCAGGATGTTGCTTTCGCCAAAAGCAAATGGCACCGTCAGACTAGGCACTACCAACCGCAAAAGCAGCGTGACCACGTTGGCAAAAAAGATCACGTCTGATAAAACGATCGCCGCATTGAACCAAAAGAACGTACATGAGTAATAAAACGTCTCCAGCTTAACGCGCCAGTTGCTATGGTCAAACAGATGTCTAAAATTATGGATCACCACCTGATAGTTGCCCTTGGCCCAGCGCAGTCGCTGAAAGTAGTAGTCATGCACTGTCTCAGGCTCCTGTTGAAAGGCCTCCGAGTTATAGGCCAATGCAATCAAACGGTTCTGCTGCATGATCTTAAACGAGATGTCGGTATCCTCAGTCAATGCCCCATTGCGCCAGCCGCCAATTGATTTGACGAAGCTGGTCTGAATGATGAAATTGGTTCCCGGAATCCGGCCAATCTTAAACATGTGCCAAATGCCGCAATGCTGAATTCGCTGGGTTACGACGATTTCTTGATTAATACAGCGCGTCAGAAAGTTCTGCTGTGCGTTTCGCGTTTTGTTGCGGCCAAACACCGCCACATAGCGTTCTGGATTCTCCAGCGCTTTTTGTACCAAAAAATACAGGGCATTGCGCTCGGGAATGGCATCCGCATCGTAAACGCCAATATATTCGCCATGCGCAATCCTTAGGGCATCGTTGAGCACGCCTGCCTTGCCGCCTGTACCGTGACGATTGATGATCTTAACGTTGCGGCCAAAATAGCGGGGCTGCGCAATCAAGCGGTGCATCTCCTTTAGCGTATCGTCAGTACAGTTATCGGCGTACAGCAGCAGTTCAACCTTGTCTTGCGGGTAGTTGAGCTCCAAAATCGCCTTGGCAGTCTGGGCAATCACGATTTCTTCATTATGAGCCGGCACGACCAGGGTGATCATGGGATAGCGTTTCAATGGCAAGACATCAGCACGAATCTGGCTGTGCTTGAACCAAAAACTGGTTGCTCCGCTCAGCGTAATGATCGACATCAACAGTGAAAGCCAGATTGACACCAGCGTCACGACCATCATTATTTCACTGATCATCAGCCGACTTCACCCCCAGTTCCTGCAACCGCCGCTTGATGTGTTCTTTAGGCGGTAGCTTTAAAAGATCATCTTTGGCCTGCGTTAAATCGTTTTTGACCAAGCCATGCGTTGCCATCTCCTCAATGCGATAGTAGATGATCCAGTTACAGATAAACCAAACAACCATTGCCAGTTAAAAAAGCAGCGTAATTGCCGTCGCCAGCCAAAAAAAGATCCTAACCATCGATCACATTTCCTTTCAGATATTCGGTGACAATGTCAGTCTCCATTTCCCGCTGCAGATGCCGATCAACCTTTTCAAACGTCATAAAGTGCGCCACGTTTTGCCGATCGATCTTCTGCGTCCCCCATTTATACTGAGCCGCGGCCCCGTTGACCTCGATCTTATTGAGCAGGCGCTTGGTCTGATCGTTCAGCTGCTCCAGTACGCGATCTGACAGTTCATGAGAGATAATCATAAACGTGGCATTGTCAAGATAGTAAAGCGATTCAGAAGGCAGCCGGGCGATTTTTAAAACCCGGGCGATCTCTTGAAGCATCTGATTATATTCCTGCTCATGAAACTGTTGAAACTGAGTGCTGTGTGCCCAATGAATGGCTGATACGTTGGTCCAGAGGTTGACGTCGTCGCGATCATGAATATACAGCATGCACTTTTCATACAGCTTGACCGCATTATAGCGAGTCAGCAGCTTAGTGACGGGATCATAGTGGGCCGCGTATGACTGAATCTCGCTGCGGTTTTTGTCCAGCCAGCCCCAGCCAGTGATCAGTTCTCTGGCGACTAAAGTTAACGAAGCAATCACGGGAAAAGTGAACAGCAAGGCCAGCTTGATCGGTGCCGCGATCACTACATAGCCAAGCAGCAGAATCGCACTGCCCAGCGTCGTTAATGCAATGATCAGCCAACTGATTAAGATGCTGGGAATCATCATCCCTACCAAAACGCCCAATCCAATCATAACGGCCATGGCAATCATCATATTGGTCTGGTAAAGCGATGACTAGATGATCAAGGCCATCGAAGCAATGATTACCATCATAATCGCCAATTGAAAAAACAGAATCGAATGTCGGCGAAACATTGTCATCCCTCCATCCTAGTTTTTGATTGATAAAGATAAAACGTACCACTAATATAATTATTTTTACTAAAAGTTACAATCGGTATACCTAATGATCAGAAGCTAACTATAAGTGATAGCAACGATCTGATGAAATTTAAACGGCCTTATTCCTATAATTATTTTTATAAATAAATTTTTGATTAAGCAAGCTGTAAGCAATGGCTTGATTTTATTGTGTTTCCGAATTCTTATCCGGTTTTATCGATTACGTAAATATGGCTCACTGGGCCTGACCGGCATTAGCGATATCTGTCGCGGACCTTAATCAATCAAAAAAACTGCCAGCTAAGCAGCTGACAGTCCGTATTTCATTAATTATAAAACGTTGGCTGAAAAATCAATGAAACTAAACTCAATAATCGTTCGCATTACTTGTTTTCATTAACAGCATCAGACAAGGCCTTACCCAGACGCTTCAGACCTTCTTCGATCTTGTCTTCCTGCATGTTGGAGTAGTTCAGACGGAAAGTACCTGGTTCTGGCTTACCGGCAAAGAATGGATCACCGGGCACGAAGGCAACCTTTTCCTTCAAGCACTTCTTGAACAGCTCAACCGTATCCGTAACCCCAGGAACCTTAACCCAAAGGAACATCCCGCCTTCTGGATTCGTGTACTTGACACCTTCTGGGAAGTACTTCTTCATGCCTTCAATCATCAGGTCCTTGCGCTTGCCATACAGAGCACTGATTTGGTCAACGTGCTTGTTGATGTCGTTTTGCGCAAAGAATTCAACAACCGCCCATTGTGCCAGTTGATCAGTGTGCAGGTCGGTTGACTGCTTCAGAACCGTCAGCTTGTCGATAACTTTCGGATCACCCAGAACCCAACCTAAACGGAAACCTGGGGCCAGGATCTTGGAGAACGTGCTCATGTACAGTACATGATTGGTGGTGTCAAATGCCTTGATGGCTGGTACGTGTTCACCTTCAAAGCGAATGTCGCCGTATGGGTTGTCTTCCAGCACCATGACGTCGTATTTAGCTGCCAGTTCGGCAACCTTCTTGCGGCGATCAACCGGCATCGTCTTGCCAGTCGGGTTTTGGAAGTTGGAAACCGTGTAGAGCAGCTTGGCCTTTGGGTGGTTCTTCAGCGCTTCTTCCAGGGCATCGACACGCAGCCCCTGGTCATCTTGAGGAACGGAGACAAACTTGGCGCCATAGGAACGGTAGACATCCAGCGCACAAAGGTAGGTTGGATCCTCTACCAAGACTTCATCGCCTTCATCAATAAAGGCCTTGCCGACCAGATCCAGCACTTGTTCAGAACCAGTCGTTACCATGACGTTTTCTACCTTTGAATCAATGCCTTCACGTTCTTTAACGCGCTTGGTAATCAGTTCGCGCAGTTCCGTTACCCCGCGCGATGCACCATATTGCATGGCTTCGCGGCCGTGTTCGTCAAAAACCGTATCGACCGCTTTTTTCATTTCTGCGACGGGGAACAGTTCTGGCGCTGGCAGGCCCCCAGCAAATGAAATTACTGATGGATCAGCCGCTGCCGCCAGGATTGCACCAACTGCGTCCGTACCATCTGCTGGAACCCGTTTTGAAAATTGAACCATTCCGATCACTCCTATTCATTCTTAGAAACAAATTATTAATGAATCTCATTAAATTTTAATATGGCTATTATAATAGTCGCATTTTTTTAATTCTGCAAGTCCTTTTGCCAAAAAAAATTAAGTCGTAGCGATCCATCAGTTGACATGACGGCGCAGACTCTGCATCAGCAGTTGTTTGGCAGCCGCTGAAACCGTGATGCCATGCTTTTGGGCATACTGCTGCAGTTTCTGATAGGCAGCCATTTCTTCCGGTGTTTTCCAAATGATTCCCGTTACCTGGCCATGTTCTTTTTGCATTTTTTCACCTTCTGTTGGTTTTTGTCTATTTTAACATTTTTATGGCTCAAAAATTATCGTGAGTAGTTTCACAAAATCTTTTGAAATGCTTGAACCACTGCCTGGCTTTTTTTATACTTGTATTTAGAAACTAGAAATGAGGGGATCAAATGGATTACTTGATCGGCGTAAACATTGGCACCACCTGCACCAAGGCAGTTTTATATGACCAGGACTTCAATGCGTTGGCAAGCGCGTCTCGTTCACATCATCTATTCCGCGATGAGCCGGAAATGTTAGAAGAAGACCCAGACGAAATCTTCGACACGGTCGTTGACACGCTGCACGAGGTCGTTGGTAAGGCAGATCTAAACAACGGCACGTTGCGGGGCGTCTCTTTCTCAAGCATGATGCACAGTCTGATTGGCCTAAACCGCGTCAATAAGCCACTGACGCGCGTATTGACCTGGGGCGACAATCGTGCAGCCAAGTACGCGGCCGAAATGAAGCAAAACGGCGCAGGACTAAAGATCTATCAGCGTACGGGCATGCCAACTCATCCAATGGCCCTGCCCTATAAACTGATCTGGCTTAAAAATGAGCATCCCGAGATTTTTGAGCGCACGACCTGCTGGCTGGGCATCAAAGACTATGTTTTCTGGCGGCTGTTTGGCGTTTTGAAAACCGATATCTCATCAGCCAGTGCTTCAGGTCTGTTAAATCTAAAAGAGCTTGACTGGGACAAGGAAACCCTCAAGCTGATTGGCATTTCGGTCGACCAACTGCCGCAGCTGGCCAGTCCATACGAACAGGTACGGGGACTGCGCAGCCAGATTGCCGCTAAGATTGGTCTGCCAATGGATACGCCATTTATCCTGGGCGCAGCTGACGGACCGATGGATAATCTAGGGGTTGGCGCTTTGGATCAAGGAACCACGGCTATTACGATTGGCGATACTTCCGGAGCGGTCCGGGTAATTACTGATCAGCCGCGCTTTGACATCGAAGGGCGCTTGTTCTGCTATGCCCTGGATGAGGAGCACTGGGTCGTTGGCGGTCCCATCAATGCCGGCAATACGGTATTCAGTTGGGCTGGCGACAAATTGTTTGCCCCAGAAAAGCAGCTGGCCAACATGATGCATGAAGAAAGTCTGGATGTTGTGGCCAAGATTGCTAAAACGATTCCTGCTGGTTCAGACGGTCTGATCTTTCACCCCTTCTTAAATGGCGAGCGGGCCCCCATGTGGAATGCCAACGCCCGGGGATCATTCTTTGGTCTGACGCCGCACCACACTCGGGCACACATGGCACGGGCCGTTTTGGAGGGAACCGTCTATGAGCTTTACGCGATCAGTCTAACTCTGGAAACGGTCGTCGGCGAACCACGGCAGATCATGGCAACTGGTAATTTTGCCCGGTTTGGCCTGTGGCGGCAGATCTTGGCCGATGTCTTTCAAAGTCCCGTGGCCATTCCGCAAGAACAGGACAGCCGAACCTTGGCCGCCGTAGTCATGGGTATGAAGAGTCTGGGAATGATCAAGAAAATCGATGTCATTAAAGAACACCTTAAAAAGGCCGCAACCTGTCAGCCTGATCCGGTTACCTATGATATCTATCAAGCGCTGGTACCAATCTATGTTCAGCTCAGCAGCGATCTGCAGCAGGAATACAATGCCATTGCCGACTTTCAGCATAAGTACTGTCACTTTAACTAATTACAAAAAAGAGCGCGTTTTACCGTGCTCTTTTTTTGTCAGCAATGCTATTTCCCCCAAAGTGTCTGCATGACGTAATCCAGGATCGCCTTTTTTTCATGCAGCTGACAATGAGTGGTTTTGGGATACCAGCGCTGTACGTATTTGACCGGGGTATTTTTAAACAGCGTTGCCATCATTTGCGACTGGATGTTGGGAACCTCGCCATCCGTCTTTTGATCAGCCTCTTTACCCATAATATTGTAGACGGCCTCATTTTTAGCAAACCGTGCTTTTTTTACCTGCCGCAGCAGCTGCTTGAATTCCGCGTCCCGCGACTTTTTAAACAGCCAGGCCGTATACTTAGTATTGGTGCCAAAGCTTTCTTCTACCGGCACGCCCAACAGTACGATTTTTTGAAACGCGATTTCTTTTTGTAGTCTCTGATTGCTTAGATAGGCGTGGAGAAATTCCGTCCCACCATAAGAATGCGCGACGATATTCAAACGCTTGACGTGATAGCGCTGATGCAAAACGATCAGAACCTGCGTCAGCTGATGCATCTGCGGTTTGAACGAAACGTTATAATTCCAGTCATACAGAATCTGGATCAGCGGATTTTTCTTACCCTTGAGACTGCCCTTGACGCGCACCTGACCAGTCGGCGAGACGCGCACGACCATGGCACTTTGCGCGATATTTTCATTTTGAGCACGCTTGATAAACGTATTGAAGGTAATCGTGTTGCCGCCCTGTCCTGGGATCAAAAGCGTCGGCGTATCGGTATAGCTGACATCGGAGCGTAGCTGATGCATGTTCAAGGGCTGGCTGGGCGTTCCCTTCAATAAATAAAGCTGAACGGCCATCGCAATTATGATAATGCCAAAAACCAGGTACCACACCCGTTTTAAGACTATCTTGATCACCAGCTGTTTTTTATTCAGCATTGCCATCATCCCTTATCATCAACCTAGCCTAATTATAACGCACCACTGGTTGAGCAAAGATTAAAAAAAACTCAAGGCCGATTCGTTTTCAATGCGTTTTGAAGCCGAACGTGCTATAATCTTGCCAACAAAATCAAGTCACGTTTATAAAGGAGATGACCGTATGCTGATCATTTTGGAGAAAATCGGCTGGGGAATGCTGGCACTGACTGGTTTTGTCGGTGGCATTATTGGGTTGGCACTGCCCGTAATCCCTCAAGTACCATTTTTCCTGCTGGCGCTGTTTGCACTCTCTAAGCTGTCGCCCCGCTTCCATCGCTGGCTCACGAGTCGCCACTGGTATCAGCGCATGGTCGTTCCAGTATTGGAAAAATTCCATACCAAGCGCCAAACCAAAAAGCACGTACTGATCAAAGCGGAACAAGACTAAGCAAGCTGATCAAACAAAAAGGATTTTAGCCTCATGCTAAAATCCTTTTTATCTTGACTGTTTGTTTTTAGGGACGTCATTGCTAACCATGGTCATCGCTGCCAATGCCAGACCGAAAACGATCAAGAAGACATCAAAATAGCCAAACCAGGTTGACCAGCTGCCTTGATATAAAATCGCTGACAAAAAGATCAGTACTCCGCCCCAGAAGAAAACGTCCTTATAAAATTCTCGATTAAAACGCATCTGACAAACCTTCCTTGAGTTAATTGTTTAATTAAACTATCTCTAGAAGATATTGTAAACCCTTTCGACCGCTAATTTCAATTCAAAACTAAAAGCGGCTGTTCAAAGATGATTGCCTAGCCAAACAGTCGTGCCCAAAAGCCCTTCTTTTTTCTTGGCGGTTCGGCAGCTGCTGAACGTTCCGGCTCCGCTGCTGCTTCCTTGGCAAAGTCGGCGTCTTCAAGATAGGGATCGGGCTCGCCAATCCACTTGAAAAAGGCATCCTCTTTGATCTCCATAAACTTGCCGCGTTTGCCGTTGATGCCATCGACACAGATCTCAACCGGCAGCGCGTTACGATATTCTTCAATACTATCAGCACTGAAGCCGTTAAAGGTATTGAGCTTAGAGATGTCAAACAGCAGACTGTGCTTATCGGCATAGTGCTTAAAGTCCTCAGTCTGCGTCAGATACAGCTTGGCCCACCGACTCCGCGCGCTTTCGCGAAAATCGTCGCAGATGGCATCGGCAAAGAAGTCAGGCAATGGCAGATCCGCCATCTCATAATATTCTTTGAAAAGCTTGCGCGTATTGGCCAAAAAGTCCAACCGCCCCGTCTGTTTATCAAAAGTCCGCCATGGCGTCTCGTCGTCACTGAGCAGCGTGGCCATCCGAACGACAAAATCCTTGAAGAGCGTGTTGTTTAGGGTCTGCCGGACGTTGTAGATATATTTGTTGGCCTCGCCTTTTTGCGCCTCGTCAATCACCTTGTCGATCTGCAGGTAGTAGGTCCGGCGCGCCGTTTCTCGCAGCATGGTGAACCCGGAGTCATAATTGGTCGTACCAATCAAAGGCGCCACGGCATGTGGATGGTTGACCAGATCATTCATGGTGTCAACGATCAGATGCCGACTGTATTGATCCTGCTGGAAGAAATAGGGCTCGATCTCATCGACCAAGACTGGGTAGGTACTGCCGGTCTTCATATAGTGCTCTAACGCCTGAACCGTCTTCAGCTTCTTTTGCGGCGTCTCGGTTGGATAAATCGTACCAAAGTCAATCAGTGAGCGGTCCGTATTCCAGGTCAGCTGATTGATAATTCTAAGCAGCGTTGACTTGCCTGAGCCTGCCGTAGCTCCCAACACCAAAAAGTTGGGAACGTCATTGCCGTCTTCCGGATTGAGACTGGCCTTAGAGCGAATCTCCCATAAAAATGGCGCCGTAAAGCTGTATAAAATAGCCTCATAAAAGCGCCGGCCATAATCAGGCGTGTAGTCCACCACGTACTTGGCATAGCCCTGCATAACGGCATCAATGCTCTTTAAGCCGTCGCGGATCTCGCTGATGGTGGCCAGCTTACCAAATGGAATTGGATAGGTTCCCGCATCGTTTGGCACGTACAGGCCGCTGTTGTCATTGGCCAGATTCCGCTCCATTGGCCGATCATACAAAAACGTGGTGTATTTTTTCTCGGCGGAGCGTTCCTGCGGCGTCATATCAGTCATCAGCGTCTGCCGCACTCGTTTATAGATCTTTTCGCGCGTCTTGAGCGTTGGCTTGGCAGCTCGTGGCGAAACCGAGTCCTTTTGCAGGTTGAAGATGGCATCCTGTTGATGAATCGAACGCTCCAGCTCATCTTTTACCAAGGCCCGATCAGTCGTAATGTCGCGCATGGCCTTAGTGATTTCCTGGCCAACGATTCCCCGATCGATCTGCTGCTGGACGTCATGTGAGATCAGCTCGGTCATATCGGCAATCGCGATCTGGTCAGTCGTCTCATTGCCAAGAATGATCACGTTGCCGACGTCTTTACCAGCTTTTTGATCCTTTTTCATGGCATCCAGCTGTTTTTGCGCGGCACTAAGCAACTCAGTGGAAAAATAATTTTTTAAAACTGGTTTAAGATCGTTCTTAAACCGTTGCATAAAATTAGCATATAAGGGACTATTATCAAACACCAGTACTTCTTCAAGCTGATTATGATGCTCATCAAAAGAAGCCGCGGTCAGGTTGATGCTGCCCAGGATTACCCGCGTCTGAGCGCCGGTATCATCGCTAAGCAGATAAAAGCGTGAATGAATAGCCTGCACGGGAGCCTGCTCAACCGTGTACAAACCATTCAGCACGTTCAATTGATTCTGCCCGCTCAAGGCCTCAAACAAACGAGCCGGCTGCTTATTGGCGGCAGCCATCAAAGCCGTTGTCAATGCTCCTTTGGTCGCTGTTTCATCTGCAGTCTGCGGCGCTGTCTGTTCTGGAGCACCCAAGGCAATCTCAACTTGGATAAAGTCGCTGAGATGCTGATTAAAAAAGTCGGCATCCAGCTCCCCGGTAACCGCCGTCAAGCGACTGAAGCGGCGGGTGTCAAACAGCTGACGAATCGTCAAGCGTGGCACCTCTTGATTATTAAAAACGTAGTGGACCCGTCGTCTTTGACTGGCCGAATTTTGCGTCGTCGTACTCATAAACTGGTTCCTTCTTCGTCATCGTTTTATACTATGTTCCATTTTGCTGTATTTTTATAACGTTTGCAAGTTTTGGCCCTAAAGAATGACAAGCAAATTTGTGTGCACTCACCAGGATTTTATTTTATTCAAAAAACAAATTACTCAAAAATTCTGTGAATTCTATAATATGTGCATTAATTGTAAAAATTGTTTCGTGAAACCGTTTATTCGTAACGTTAAAAATTTCAAATTTTTTAGTTAGATTTAAAAAGAGGGGGTGCCGGAAATTTTAAATATAGGCGAGAATATCAGAGCCTTCCGTAGAAGCCTCGGGATAACACAAGAAAAACTTGCTGAAGAAAGCGGTTTGTCTGTCAATTTCATCTCACGATTAGAGAGAACAAGTGATCAAAACGTCAGCATCAAAACGCTTAACAAGATTGCCCACGCCATGCAAATCTCAACTGCACAATTGGTCGAGGACAGTCAGCGTGACCGCGAAACCTCTCTTTCAGTTAATCAGTTAATCTACCAGCTAAAATCGATGGATCCACAGCAGGCTGATAAAGCAGCCTATGCGATTTTACAGTTGATTGACGCGATTAAAGACACACAGTAAAAAAGCAGTCGACGTAATTTTCGTCGACTGTTTTTTATTAATTGCTTGCCGTTACGGCGCCAGTTGCGTAATTGACTACAATATTATTTTGAACGTTGGGCACGAAGACATTAAACTCAAGACTGCCGTCACTGGACTTAGCTTCAATATGTGCGCCTGATGGAACCAGATTGGCACCATCATAAATATCGGTTACCCGATAGCGCACCTTCTTGTTTTGGTCCAGTGCCTTTCTAACCAGTCCTTCATAGTAGTTCTGCCCGGTTGAGCTCTCGCTGGCTGCCTCATTGGCCCAAGCCGTCTGCGTGGCGATGTTTTTCGGATTCGACTCTGAGGCATCAAATCCTGAAATTCCGCCAACCAGCGCGTAACCCAGCAGGTGGCCGCGGTCATAGGCATGCGATGGACCATTGGTAAGATTCGTTGCCTGTAAAAAGCCCGCTGGTTTCCAACTGGTAGCGCCGTTGCCGGTCTGGTCACGACTGCGATACTGACGCGTCGTCTTGTTCAGCCAGGCCTCGCCTCGCCAGGCTCGCCCGCGGCTGTCAGTATAGTTGACGGCATATGGCGCGCTGCTGACGCTGGCATTCAGCTGGGTCTGGTTATTGTTGACGATGTATGCACCATGCCCATTCCAGGTCAGACTGCCGCCCAGCTGCTGTTTCACGCCTTCTGACAAAACCGAGGCGGCCTTGCTCTGACTGGGCGTGATCAGCGTACTGGAACCCTGCCGACTGCCAGTTGAGCTGCTGGTCTTGTTAACCAGGCCATTCAGCTTTTCTTTTAACTGACTGGCTAAAACGGCTGAACTGCTGGCGGTGCTGGTAGCCGTGGCTGAATTGCCAGTCTGCGTCCCCGGCTTGATCAGGCTACTAAGGGCAAACAAAACTACGAAAGCCGTCAGCCAATGCAGGACTCGACGCGTTTTCTTTTTCATTTATTTCTCCTTGACTATCAAATGATTATTAATATTGCAGTTTCTCGTGTTTAAAGGCTTCTTTGACCATCCTGCCCAACAGCTTGGTGCTCTCGGTCAGCGAAATCTGCGCCATCTGATCATTGACTTGCGTCAGTTCGGCACTGATCTCATCGACTGTCTGCACGCGCGCGTCGGTTTGGGACTGCAGTTGACGACAGGCTGCCATAACCGTCTGCTCAAAGCCTTCTTCCATCATTTCATAGCGCTGATAGTTCTGATCGCCCAGCGCCGCCAGCGTATGCGTCAGCCAATACATATTCTGCAGATCAAAGTCGCTGGTCGTATTCTTATATGGTGCCGGCGTGTCTTCAACGTTGGCATAAAACGGCACCACGGCATTAAACGTATTGGGACCGAATGCCAGCCAGTGCACTCCAGCTATCGAGGCCGGTACATGGTTTCTGATCTGCAGCATATGAATTTCAAGATTGCGGTTTAACGCGATCGGTCGATATTTGTGCTGATCGTTTGCACATCCCTGACCATATGGATCAAAGTCGGTATGCTGAAAATGCATGCTCATTGCCTGCTTGATGTCTTCAATCGCCAGTTTGCGCTTTGGATGACAGACGAACGGCAGATCCTGGTCAGTCGGAAGTTTTTGTTCCTCATCGCTCAGCAGCTTTTGCACGTACCAGGCGCGCGGATAATTATAGCGGGCATCGCTGGCTGTACGACTGCCAAAGATCTCGCGCAGGTTCAGGCCATGTTCAGGATTCAAGTGATAACGATTGATAAAAGCCGGCAGATCAGCGGCATACATAGTCGCATCGCTTTCAAAGTCATAATCGGTAATGTTGAACTGATTGGGCGCGATCACATAGGCATCATCGGGAATCTTTAAAGCCGCCCAATGATGACCGCCAATCGTTTCAAAATACCAGACCTCATCTTGATCACTAAACGCAATGCCATTGGATTCATAAGTGCCATATTTTTCCAAAAGATGGCCCAGCCTTTTGACGCCTTCGCGAGCCGATTTGATATAAGGCAGTACCAAGGTGACAAAATCCTCTTCGCCAATCCCGCTGTCCGAATTGTACGGGTCGGCTCCCAGTACACGGGCATTGGTCGTAGCGGTTTCGGTTGCGGTCATGGCAACGTTGGCGACATTGATGCCACCGGCCGCAAAAACACCAGCACTATCGTCAGCATCGGGCACGGCCGTATACTTGAGCGGATTTTCCGGCAGCTCAAGCGTAAAGCTGGTCGTCTTAGAGGCATAGTGGCGCGGCTGCTCCTCTGGCTTGACGACAACAAAGCGCTGTGGATCAAACGCGTTGCCATAGTCTTCTTGACGACAGATCAAAGTCGATCCATCAATCGTGGCCGCCTTTCCAGCCAAAAAAGTCGTACAGGTATGTTTCACTGCGATCCCTTCCTTAATTTCATAATTATTAAAAATTATAGCATACTGTCCCTGCTAAAAAGCGCCTGGCCAATTGACCAGACGCTAATTTAATTTCCATTAACGTTTCTTTAAATGATGCTCATTTTCAAAATCAGCTTCTTCGCTGGCCTTAGGTTCTTCATGCTTGCGGACCCGAATAAAGTAGATCAGCGACATGATTACCAAGAAGACTACCCCGACCGAAACTGAAACCCGCGTATCTGGATTGATAAACATGAATGCCAGAATAATCAGCAGGGCTGCCGTGGCAAAATAGTTGTAGAACGGATACAGCGGCATCTTAAATGGGTGGTTCTTCATTAGATCGGCATTTTGTTTTCTAAACTGCAATTCAGAAAGCAGGATAACGAACCAAGGCACCATCCCGGGCAGAACCGAGGCACTGTAGACGATAACGAACAGGTTGGAAGCCGTTTTGCTCATCTGCGTCAAAATGGTGTTAAGGATAAAACCAACCAAAATCCAGCCGGCAATCGTCAAAATCGCGACGTTTGGCACCACGCGCTTGGACAGCTTAGAGAAGAATGGCGAAACCTCATGATCAACCGACAGCTTAAACAGCATCCGGCTGGCACTGTAGATTCCCGAGTTGGCACCCGACATTGCTGCCGTCAACACGACAAAGTTGATCAGACCAGCTGCTCCCGTGATGCCGACTTTTTCAAACGTTTCAACAAATGGGGAGCCAACCGCGCTCAGCTGATTCCAAGGATAGATGGAAACGATCACGAAAATAGCTCCAATGTAGAAGATCAAGATTCGCCAGATCACGGATTTAACCGAGTTAACGATGGCTTTTTGCGGTGAGGCCGTTTCCCCTGCCGCGATCCCCAGCAGCTCGATCCCTTGATAAGAACCAGCAATCACTGCCAGTGAGAAGAAGAAGCCTTTCCAACCATTCGGGAAAAAGCCGCCGTGCGACCAAAGATTGGACAGACCGACTGGATGCCAGTTGTTGCCCAAACCAAAGACGATCACCATCAAGCCGACCACGATCATCAAGATAATCGTAACGACCTTAACCATGGCAAACCAAAATTCCAATGATCCATAGGCCTTTGCCGAAACCAGATTAGCCAGCGTCAAGATAACGATCAGAATAATGCCGGAAAGCCAGTCTGGCAGATTGGGCCACCAATAGTTCAAATACTGCGACATCGCAATGACGTCCGAGATCCCGACAATAATGAACTGAAAAACGTTGCTCCATTTAACCAGATATCCCGACAATGGATTGATGTATTTGGTACCATAATCGGCAAACGATCCCGTACCTGGATTTAAATAGATCATTTCCCCCAAAGCCCGCATCATGGCATATAAAACCAGACCAACTACGGCATAGGCCAACAGAACGGATGGACCGGCCCATTTAATGGTTGAGGTGGCCCCCATAAACAAACCACTGCCGATCGTCCCACCGATAGCAATCATTTCCATCTGTCCAGTCGTCATTGACCGTCGCAGATGATTGTTGTTCTGCTCTTCCATAATAAAACTCCTTTATTTTTAACCAAACAAAAAGCCGATCGAATCCACCTATCTCAATCCCACTTAAGATTTAGCAAGTGGTTGAGCGGATTCGATCAGCTGTTGGCTGCATTATTGATATCCAGATTGAAGAACTCAACCACTTTAAATTGTTGTGGTTGAGGTGGAGGTTAGCTGAATTAGGTACATTTCACATTGCATGTTTAGCATTTCAACTTCCTCCTTAAAACTTAGTACGCTATTAGAATAGCATTAGAAAACAATTTATGCAACTCGTTTGTCAATTTTAAGCAACTAATGACGAACCTGACCGTTGCCGATGATCTGGTACTTGATCGTCGTCAACTGCTCCAGCCCCATTGGCCCTCTGGCATGCAGCTTTTGCGTACTGATGCCGATCTCAGCCCCAAAGCCAAACTGACTGCCATCCGTAAAGCGCGTTGAGGCGTTGATATAAACGCAGGCTGAATTGATCCGGTTCAAAAAGGCCTGTCCGCTTGCCAGATTATCAGTAATAATGGCTTCTGAGTGGTGGGTACTGTGGGCATTGATATGCTTGACGGCATCATCAAACGAATCAACGACCTTCACTGCCATGATCAAGTCATTATATTCAGTATCCCAATCGGCTGCACTGGCTGGCTGCATGTCAACGATCGCCTGGGCTCGCTCATCACCGCGCAGCTCAACGCCATGAGCCCGCAGACTCTTGGCCAGGACCGGCAGATAAGCAGCGGCCACGTCTTGGTGGATCAACAGCTTTTCGGCCGCGTTGCAGACGGATGGCCGCTGCACCTTGGCATTGACCACGATTGCCTGCGCCATTTTCAGCTGCGCGTCCTTATCGACATAGATGTGGCAGTTGCCGGCGCCGGTTTCGATTACCGGAACGGTTGCCGTCTTAACTACGCGCTGAATCAAGCCGCGGCCGCCCCGGGGAATCAAAACGTCCAGATAATCGTCAAGGTGCATCAAATCGCCAGCCGTTTCATGACTGGTATCCGTTATCAACTGTACGCTGTCTTTTGGCAGATCCTGGTCTGACAGTGATTGCCGCAAGACATTGGCCAAAGCGGCATTGGTATGCAGTGCTTCCTTACCGCCCCGCAGAATTACGGCATTGCCGCTCTTAAACGTCAAGGCCGCGGCATCAACGGTAACGTTTGGCCGCGCCTCAAAGATAATACCGATTACGCCTAAAGGAACGCGTTTTTGCAGAATCTGCAGTCCATCAGCCGTATACCAGCCCTTATCAATCTTGGCAACGGGATCTGGCAGCTGCGCGACGGTCTTTAAGCCGGCTGCCATGTCTTCAATGCGCTTTTCATTGATCAGCAGCCGATCGGTAAATTTCTTGGGCATATCAACGGCCTGCTGCATATCAAGCTGATTGGCCGCGATGATTGTTTCTTTAGCAGCTAAAAGGTCCTGGGCCATCTGCAAAAGTGCCTGGTTTTTGGCAGCCGTATCCAGCAGCATCAGTTCCTGTTCGGCTGCCTGAGCACGCTGGCCCATTTTAATCAATGTCTCGTTCATTTAAAATTCCTCCTTGTCAATTGCTAACGGCTTGATTGAATGACGGCCAAAATGCGTGCCAATTGGCTGACCATTGACCACCTTTAAGATTACCCGCGGATCCTGACCATTACACAGAACCATTTGCCGATCCGCGTTTAAAATCGTTTCGGCAGCTTTAAGCTTGGTCACCATTCCGCCCGTGCCAAAGCGCGTTGACGAACCGGTCGCGCTCAATCTGATTGCCGGGGTGAGTTCTGCAACGTTTTCAATCAGCTTGGCATCGGCATTTTTGTGCGGATCCTTATCAAACAGACCATCAATATCCGACAAAACGATCAGCAGGTCGGCCCCGATCCGCGTGGCTACTAAAGCCGAAAGCTCATCATTGTCGCTGAAGGTCGTGTGATGATCCAGCTCGTCGACACTGACGGGGTCGTTTTCATTAATAATGGGAACGATCTTTTGCTGCAGCAGGACCTCAATCGTATTCAAGACGTTGGTGCGATTAAGCGGATATTCCAGATTGTCGCGCGTCAACAAAAGCTGCGCGATTCGCGTCTGATAGTCCAAGAAGCGCTGAGAATAGATGCGCATCAATTCGACTTGGCCTAAAGATGCCAACGCCTGCTGCTCAGCAATAGCTGCCGGCCGCTGCGTTTTATTCAGACTGGCCAGCCCCGCCCCCATGGCCCCCGAAGATACCAAGACGACCTGGTAGCCGGCATTGTTCAGTGCAGACAGCGAATAGGCCAAGCGATCAATTGAAGGCAGATTGATCCGCCCGTTTTTCATTACCAGACTGCTGGTCCCTACTTTGACGACCAGCCGCCGAATCATTTTTGCTTCCATATGCTTACCTCGTTAAGACAAAAAACACGCCCTTAATCGAGACACCAGTGACGGCGGTACCATTCTCGTTTAAAGACGTGCTTTACCCTTTTAAAAAAATATTTCAATGTAGTCAGCTCGCGACAGGATTTCGGATGCTTGCTCGCCTTTGCAGCTACCGGCGATTCTCTGAACGATCCTTAATTGATTCGCGATGATATTATCTGAACTATAAAATGCTTTTTGCCAATTGTCAAGCAGACGGCTTAGTAAATTGCCGAGTGGACGACGCGTTCGATATCATCAACGATCTGTTCTGGCGTCAGATGATACCATTCATAGAGTACTTCCAGCGGCACGTTGTCAGCAAACTCACGCGGCGCGCCAAAGTTTAAGACTTTCATGTTGGTTGGTCCATAGTAGCGGTCGATCGTTTCGCCAAAGCCGCCGCTTAAATTACCGTCTTCAATCGTAACGACGATGTCATGATCCTCTTGCAGATAGTGCAGATCACGCTGGTCAATGTTGGTAACTGACTTAGGATTAATCAAAGTAGCATCGATATTGAGCTTTTCCTTCAGCTGACGACAGACCTCTTCACCCAGCTGCCAGAAACCGCCCACGGCCATAATGGCAACCTCACTGCCATGATGAGCAATGTCATAGTCAATCGTAGCATAGCTGTCTTGGGAAGGCGTGCCATGCAGCAGTTCATGTTCCGGCTGCCGGATAACCACTGGCGTATCGTTTTGCTTTAAGGCCCAGCGCAGCATGGAGATCATTTCTTCGACGTTGGTTGGCGCCAGATATTCAATATTTGGCAGACTACTGATGTATGAGATGTCAAACGTGCCTTGATGTGTGGCCGATCCCGAAGAAATCGTGCCGCCACGAACGATCATGACAATAGGATATTCGTTTAAGGCCACGTCATGTACTAATTGATCATAGGCGCGCTGCAGGAAAGTACTGCTCTCAAACAGAACCGGCCGCGCGCCGCCAGCTGCCATAGCCACCGCTGTCGTTACGGAATCTTGTTCAGCAATGCCAACATCAAAATAGCGCTCGGCATGGGCAGCTTTAAAGCGTTCCAGGTCAAACATGCCTGGAATTGCAGCATTGATGGCCACAACCGGCTTGCCAGCTTCAATCTGGACGTTAAGCTCATCAATCACGGCCGCACTGTAGCTTTCTTTTGGTGCCGACTGCTTGCTTTCACCGGTCTGCAGGTCAAATGGTGCCCGCCAGTGGTATTTCTTTTGATCATCGATGGCTGGCTGATAGCCCTTGCCTTTTTGCGTATTAACGTGCAAAACGATTGGATGGTCGATGTTTTTGACCTCTTTAAAGACATCAATCATCGTCTTTAGATCGTTGCCGTCTGCCACGTAGCGATAATCCAGTCCCATGAACTTAAAGATGTTGTTGGCTGATTGTCCCTGCGTATCGCGCAGTTCCTTTAAGCCGCGGTACAAGCCGCCTTGATCCTCATCAATCGACATCTGATTGTCATTAACCAGAATAATTAGATTGCTCTTGAGCTTGGCAGCGTTATTTAGGCCTTCAAATGCTAAGCCGCCGGAAAGCGAGCCATCGCCAATGACGGCCATCACGTTTTCATGACTGGCAGGACTTACCAGATCACGAGCCTGTGCCATCCCGACTGCCAAAGCGATTGAAGTGGAAGTATGCCCCACCTTAAAGAAGTCATGCGGGCTTTCGCTTGGATCAGTAAAGCCGCTGACGTCCTCATAATGATCAGAATCCAAAAATCCCAGTTTGCGGCCAGTCAGCATCTTGTGCGCGTAGCATTGGTGCGAGACGTCCCAGATCACCTTATCGTGCGGGGAGTCAAACACATAATGAAATGCAATCGTCAGCTCCATCACGCCCAGGTTGGGACCGACATGCCCGCCGACTGCACTGTCACGTTCAAGTACCAGCTGCCGCATTTCTTGAGCCAATTCCTTGAGCTGATCCAGGTTCATCGATTTGATGTCTTGGGGCTCGTTGACTTCATTCAGCAGGAAATCCGGATGTTGATTCATTTCTTCCACCTCTCAAATTTACAAACGATCTTCTTAGCTATCTATTTTACAACACTTCATGAAATAAAGAAAACGGTTGATAATTCCTTTAATTTGACGGCAACCAAAAAGATTCGTAACATTAAGTAAGCATTGTTTTAGAAAGGAGGAGCAGGATGTCAAACCAAGCCATCGAAAAGCTGTCACCATTTAAAAACCTGACTGACGAACAGGCTCAGCTGGTCGATGAGGTGATTTTGTTTGCCAAGCAGCACTTAACGCAGGATTTTCCCGCTGTCTATACGATCCTGGGTGATGCCGGCACCGGTAAGAGCGTCGTCTTGTCGCACCTGTTTGCTCGTCTGCAGCAGGCCGCCCGGGTTCAGTCAGACAGTCCTTTTTACGGGACGCACAACTATTTTTTGGTCAACCATCCCGAAGTCCTCAAAGTCTACAAACAGATTGCCGGACCGATCAAAACTTTGTTAAAAAAAGACTATCAGCGGCCAACCTCGTTTATCAATCAGCTGGACAAAAACAACGCCAGTGCCGACATTGTAGTTATTGACGAGGCGCATCTATTGTTAAGCAAGCCTGATCACTATAATAATTTCTACCATGAAAATCAGCTGCTTGAGATCATTAAGCGCGCTAAGGTCGTTGTTTTGGTATTTGATCAGTATCAGGTTCTGCGCATGAAGAGCTTTTGGACTTTGGATCGCTTAAATGAGCTGATCACGCCTTATCCACACCAAAGCTATCAGCTCAAGCACCAGTTTCGCATGACGGCTTCTGACGATCTGATTGCCTGGTTCAACCAGCTGACCAACGGCTTGATTGAGCCCCTGCCTAAAAACGCTTGTGATCACTATGATTTTCGTATTTTTGACGACGCGGAAAAGATGCGGCAGCTGATCGTCAAGCGCAACCAAGAAGTCGGCCTGTCCAGAATTCTTTCAACATCTGGCTATCCTTCAACCCTTGATGGCGGCAAGCACTACATCTGTGAAGGCGACTTTAAAATGCCTTGGGACCAGTACAACTTTACCGCCACACCATGGGCTGAGCTGCCGCAAACCATTGACGAGGTCGGCTCAATCTATACCTGCCAGGGTTTTGATCTCAATTATGCCGGCATCATCATTGGGCCAGTAATCAGCCAAAAGCCTGGTACCAATCAGCTGCAGGTCAATCTGGATCGCTTTACCGATACCGAGGCCTTTAAAAAGCGTGCTGACTTGACGGATCCCGACCAGATCATTCATTATGAGAAGCAAATGATCCTAAACGCCTTAAACGTAATCTTAAAACGCGGCGTTAAAGGTACCTATCTGTATGCTCATGATCCGCTGCTGCGCCAAACGCTTTTTGAGCTGAGCCAGGCACTGAACGCCTAACCGATAGAAAGAAGATGCCCCGATGCCTCAAAAACTACATCTTAACAGTCGCTGGCTGACGATTCTGGCCGGCATCTTTGCCTTGATCGTCCTGATTAAGGTTGGTTTTGACTACTGGCCAGAAATCAAGCTGCTGATGCATCCCACCCGCGAACACCGCGTCATGCTTACTGCGATGATTCGTGATCACGGGGCCAAGGACTTTCTGCTTTTAATGCTGGTCATCGCGCTATTCAACGCAATCCCAGGCATGTCGATTGCTGCGGTATGTATTTTAGCCGGCGTCTGCTATGGGCCATGGATCGGTCTTTTGATCAGCTGGAGCGGCAACATCCTGGGAAATCTGGCAGTTGCCTTGCTGTTTAGCCGCGTGCATCTGTCACAAAAACTCAAGAAGCATCAGCTGCTGCAAAAACTGCTTAATCAGCCCCACCCCCGCCTTGGCCTGATTATCGGCTATATGATTCCAGCCATTCCCAACGCACTGGTCAACTACTCGGGAGTCCGGCTTAAGGTCTCACTGACGCAGATGCTGCCGCTGATTGCCCTGGGGATGCTGCCATGCTCATTTATCTATGCATTTGGCGGCAATGCAATTTTTAGCGAGAACCTTACTCAGCTGGTGACTTTCGCAATCTTAATCATCATTTTGGCGCTGATTTCAGTTGGTGCCCACCAGCATCATAAACGCGCCAGCAGTCAAATCAAACAAAAACAGCTGAGCGAATAAAACGGAAATGCGACCCAGCGTCCATTCCCGCTTTCTTTTTGCCAAATTATCTTAAAATAAGGAGTTTTTTATGAGTTCGCAATCAAAACGGACCATCTGGATTTTGTTGGTCTGTCAGTTTCTAATCTGTCTTGGCATGAGCCTGATCTTTCCCGTCATGCCATTTATCAAAAAAGAATATCACTTTTCGGCCTTTGAAATGGGGCTGATGTCCTCTTTGTTTGCCCTAGTTCAATTCATTGGCTCCCCAATCGTCGGGCGCATCTCTGACAAAATCGGTCGTAAGCCATTGATCGTCTGGGGACTGTTGGTTTTCGGCCTGGCCGAGTTTGTTTTTGCCTTGGCTGGTCACCTTTTCTGGTTTAATCTTTCACGGGCTTTTGACGGACTGTCAGCAGCCATGGTCGTGCCGACTTCAATGGCATTGGCTGCCGATCTGACCTCGCTGAAAGACCGCGCCAAGGTAATCGGCTGGCTGTCGGCTTCCTTTAGCGGCGGACTGATTCTTGGACCCGGTCTTGGCGGCATCTTAGCCAACTTCGGCTATAAGGTGCCATTTTGGATTGCCGGTATTCTTGGACTGATCAGTACTCTGGTGGCCTGGCTTTTACTGCCAAGCGATCAAAATGAGGAATTCAAATCGCATACCGAAGACGTTCAAAAGGATCTGCAAGACAGCACTTGGACGCAAGTTAAGTCGCTGCTCAGTCCGGCAATGACGACCGCGTTTTTAATGATTTTTGTCGCGGCATTTGGACTGGCCGGCTTTGAAAGCATCTACAGTCTTTACGTCAATGAGGTTCACCAATTCGGGCTGGGCGCGATTGCTACCGTTCTGACGCTAAACGGGATCATCTCCTTGATTCTGCAGGTCTTCTTCTTTGAACGCATGGTACTCTGGCTAGGCGAGGTCAAGCTGGTACGCTGGGCCTTTTTGCTGAGCGCAGTCGGAACGGTCGTAGTTATTTATGATCATTCGCATTGGCAGATTATCATCGCCACCTTGGTCGTATTTGAGGCCTTCGACTTACTGCGGCCAGCGATCACAACGCTTTTGACCAAGATGAGCGAGCAGAATCAAGGTCTTTTAAACGGCATCAACATGTCACTGACCAGTGTCGGTAACATCATCGGCCCCTTGATCTCAGGGGCACTGCTGGATATCAACTACCAATACCCATACCTGGTCGTGGTAATGTTTTTAGCAGTTGCCTTTTTGATCAGTTTTGCTTTGAGCAGACTGATTGCTCGCCATCAGTTTGGCTAAAATCATACTAAAAAATGGCACTGGCTGCAGATCCAGTGCCATTTTCATTTTTAAACCAAAGCCGCATTTTGCTAACGGCGACCATCGATCAGGTTATGCCAGTTATACGCAACGTTGAGCTGAGCTGCCAGCCGTGCCGCGTAGTCGTGATGACGCTCAGTATCTTTTAGCGCGATGTCTAAGTCCTTTAGATTATCCGTAACAATGCCATCGACTCCCATTAAGGCAGCCTGACGCATGGTATCAGGATCATCAACCGTCCAGACGCAGATTGGCTGGTGCTTAAAATGCAGCTGCGCAATCAGCAGTGGATTGAGCATCGAATACTCAACGTTCCAGCCGACATGTCTTGCTGGCCAGCCTAAAACGTAGGGCTGAATCGCCATGACTGCAAGCTTGGGATTCAATCGATGCAGCTTTTGGACCGCGTAAAGATCCATTGAGTGCAGCCAGGCATGATTCTGCTGCAGCTGTCTACCATAGCGTTGGTTGAAATGCTGCAGCATCCGCGGCGAATCAGCCGGGGTCGTTTTGATCTCAACCAAAAGTTTTTGCCGGTGTCTTTGGGCAAATTCCAAGTACTGATCGAAACTGACCAGGTGTGCGCGGTGCCCGTTTTCAGCAGCCGCCAGCTCCTGCAGCTGCTGAAGGGTTAATTGACGCGGCTTGCGATTGATCCCCGTCAACTGGCGCAGATTCTCGTCATGCATCACTACAAATTTCTGATCGGCCGTTTCGTGAACATCAATCTCAATATAATCAGGATGCAGCCGCCGCGTTTTTTCCGCAGCCGGTAAAGTGTTCTGCACGCCATCTTTTTGCGTGACGCCCCGATGCGAGATGGCCACGGGCTGATGCCAGGCGGCCGGCAGACTGACGACACTGGTCATTAAGATCAACACTGTAATCATCAGCCAGCTTCCTTTGCCCAGCCAGATGGGAAAATCAGCTGCCGGTAGATTTTTAGGCCTTTCATCTGATGATTGCCGGCTAAGCACCATGACCACCAGCGCGCCGGCCAACAGCCAAAAACCGCCGCCAAGCATCAACGAGCGAAAAATGATCGCGATTCCCCACACCCATTTCCCAGGAAATATTTCCAACCCGCTTAAAATCAGCAGCAGCAAATGATTAAGTCCCCAGCCAAGCAGGCTCAAAATCAGCACCCCACCCAACGTACTCAGCGCGTTTGCTAATCTTTGCCAGCCGGCGTTTGGGTTTTGCCGTGCCTGTTTAAGCGTGATCTGATCGGCTGCCATTGCAACCAAGTCAGGCAGCGTTAAAAAGCCAATCACCAACACCACCAGATAGAGCAGCATTGCTATGATCAGCAGCCAGGTTTTTCGCGTCAAAAAATCAAGCATCAAGGCTGGATAATTCAAGTGCCCCCAGCGCAACGCACAGAATAATCCCTGGCCCAGCGGCATCAGCCATAAGAAATTGATCAAGACCATCATTACCCAGTCAGGCCTTAGCCAAAAGGACATGTTTTTCAGCAGTACCGACCAGACAAAACGGCGCTGACTAAGCAGAGTGATGCCGTAAATAGCCAGCCCCCAGACGATGCTTAGCCAGACCAGCCATAGATACAGGCAGATAAGGCTGCCAAGCAAAGCCAACGGATGCATTGAAAACATCTCCATGGCCGTCAGCTTGGAGACGATTGGTACCTGCCCTTGCTGCATCAGACTAGTCATGATCAGTTTAAAAAGCGGCCCGACGATTACTTGATCAATCAGCACGATTATCAATAAAAAGCCACCATAACTCAGCCAATGACCAGTATATTCGGCCAGATTGGCTTTGATTTTTCCCATCAACAAATATCCTCTCAATTATGATTCATTACCATCTTAACCCAGGTCGTCGCAAAGTAAAAGGACTCGCTCGTTTGATACGAGGAGTCCTTTGTTGTTTTTCTTAGTTTTGCTGTTTTTCTACCTTGAAACCATGCTTTTGTGCATTGGCATAAAAGGCCCAGGCAACCAGGCCAAAGAAGATTGGTCCAAATACCGTCCAAAATGCGGTTTGATAGTCATGATCCAAGATTGGCTGCAGGCAGGTAAAGACGATTCCGACCGCCACGACCAGCCAGACGATCACCGAAACCCAGTTGGCAATCCGTTGCGTCTTAAAGAACACGAACGGCCGATCCAGGTCCTTGATCTTCTTAAAGAATGGGAAGGCTCCGACTAAGAACAGGTAAGGTGCCGAGGTTGCCACGTTGGACATATCCGTCAAAATCAGATAGAACTGTTGAGCGGCCGAGCCACCAAAGCTGACGGCAAAGATGATCACGCAGATGACGATTGCCTGCATCCACATGGCAAAAGCGGGCATATCATGCTTGTTGAGCTTAGTCATCTTAGCTGGCCAAAGTCTTGGATCAGAGCCCATGATGAATGACTTGATCGGTGAGTAGACCATCACGAAGAATGAGCCAATATAAGCCAGCCACATTGCCAGACCGGTAAACCGCGTGAGGAGATTGCCCAGCAGTACCGCCGTGACATGCGACAGCCCCAAAGAACTGCCCAAGACCAATCCGACGTTGTTCATCAGGGCGTAGGAGATGTTGCCAAGGTTGACGTTTTCTTTACCTAAAACGCGCTCCCAGTTGGTTGACATCCCCCACATAAAGATCATCAACGCATACAGAACCGTAATTACGATCATGCCGATCATCAAAGCTCTTGGGAACGTCTTTTCTGGTTTTTCAACCGAATCCATCACGCCCCCCATTGACTCCATGCCACCATAGGCAAAGACGGCATAGACCATGAACGAAACGACGGCGACGCCAGATTGAAACTGTGGATTAGGCGAAGCGACAAACGAGTGCAGACCATGAATCGGCTGCATCATCGCGCCATGATTGCAGATCCAGATGATTAGACTGGCGACGATAAAGACGCCGCTTAAGATCATGACGAACGTTCCGCCCACGGCCCCAACCTTGGCAATCTTGTCGACCCCGCGGCTGCCCATGTAGGTAACGAAAATCATCCACAAGATTGCCAAAATGCCGACAAACTGCGTGGAGGTCAAGCCAAAGAAATTCCAGCTCTGCGTTTTGTCTGAACCAAAGAAGAAGGCCGACATCGGAATCCAAACCTTGGCAGCCGTCGAGACCATCCAGACGACCCACGAACACAGCCAGATAAAGGTCCCGATAAAGGCCATCTTTTCGCCAATTGAAACCTTCAGCCATGAATAGATGCCCCCTTTGGCACTCTTCAAAGCCGAGCCGTATTCAGCAAACATCAAAGACGATGGCAGGAAAAAGAACAAAGCTGCCAGAATATACCAAATAATCGAGGCATAGCCCATTTGATCATAAGCAACGGTCGTATTGGCGAAACCAAATACGCACGTGAAAATCATCATGGTCAAATTAGCCAGCCCGATTTTCTTTTTATCTTGCTCCATTGCAAAATAACCCCTAACTTAATGAATAATTGCTGCCTAAACCAGTTAAGCTTATATGCATAATTATACTACTTTTATTTGATTTTAGGGGCAAAAGCAGAAAATAAATCCAGCTTTTTGTTCAAATCAACAAAAATATCTTAGATAAAACGAATATAAAATGTATTTTATACGCACATTCCCAGCCAGGCAAATCCCAGCCCACCCAGTACGCTGATCAGCATGTATCCCCACCAGCGCGCGGTTTTGCCTTCATCAAGCATCGCCAGCAGCTCTGTATTAAAGGTTGAAAAAGTCGTATAGCCACCCAATAATCCAGTCGTTAAAAAAAGGCGCAAACTATCCGTCATTGCAATGTTTGACATCCACCCAATCAAAAAAGAGCCGGTCAGATTAATGAATAAAGTTGCGATTGGCCAGCCAGATCGGCCCCATTTTTTCCAAGTCAGCGTCAAGATCCAGCGCAAGGCTGCCCCTAAGCTGGCCCCCAAACCAATTAAAAGCATTTCAGTCATTGTTTCGCTCCTGATTTAAACGCAGTGCCAGTTTAAAGCCGCCTAGTGCCATCAAAAAGCCACCTAGCAGGTTAATCGTCAAAAAGCCGACTCCAGCCAAAAAAGAATGCTGCAGCAGCTGAACGGACTGCAGCGAAAACGTGCCAAACGTCGTAAACGAACCGACTAAACCGGTACCGATTCCCAGATTCAGCCAGCCGGTCAGCTGCTCTTTCAAGACGGCATGATAGGTCAGAAAAGCCAGTAGAAAACTACCAGCCAGATTAACCAGAATCGTCCCCCAAAAGCTGCCCCAGAGCTGACCGCAGCCTGCGCGCAGACAGCCGCCGACAAATGCAAACAGCATCACGCTAAGCAGATTTTTAGTCAAGATTACTCACTTCCTTTTGAATTCAAACAGTCTTTTTAAGCTTATCATAGACTGTTCAAGCCAGATCATGAGTTCTATAATTAATTCGATCAATAAATTGAAATGAGGTCTCAACCTATGAAAATGCGTCGTATCGATCACGTCGTCCTAACCGTCAGTGATCTTGAACAGTCCCGCCGTTTCTATCATGAAGTCTTTGACATGCCGGTAATCGACCAGCAGACCAAGCCTGGTGTTGTTACCCTGCGCTGTGGGCATCAGCTGATTCGCCTTCAAAAAGCCGATCGTGATGCCCTGGTAGCCCGCAAGCCAACCGTTGGCAGTGCGGATCTCTGCTTGGTTGCCAATGACCCGATTGATGCTATTTTGCACCACTTAAAAAGCTACTATGTCGATGTAATTGTCGGCCCAGTTGATCGGCTTGGCGCAGAAGGTCCCATGCAGTCGATCTACCTGCACGATCCCGACCAAAACCTGATTGAAATTGCAGTTTATGAAAATAAATAATTTCTACTTGGCAAATTAAAAAAATAGGCTTAAACTTTTAAAGCTTATCTTAAATTTCAAGAGGTGAAGAAAAGTGAGTGAAGCTATTTACATGCGTAAGGCCACTTTAAACGATCTGGATACGGTAATGGAAATCGTTGAAAATGCCCGCGCGCTTTTGAAGGCTGACGGTAGCGAACAATGGCGGGGAGAAGACGGCTACCCGACGCGCTTGACCTTTCAAATGGATATCGAAGGCGGCTGCTGCTGGCTTTTGATGTATGGCAACGAAATCGTTGGGACGGCAACTCTGATGACGCAAGGCGATGCTCATTACATGCATATCGTCAATGGTAAATGGAATCGTCCTGGTCACCCGTTTGCCACGATTCACCGCGTTGCAATCTCTGGCAAATACCGCGGTAAGCATTTTGCCAACTACATTATGAGCCATATGATCACGCTGGCTTATGACGCTGGGGTCCGCAACTTCCGCATTGCTACTCACGATAAAAACGACCGCGTTCACAACCTGGTGCAAAACTTCGGCTTCGTCAAGCGGGGACAAGTCTACACTGGCCCGACTGATCGCGACCTGCGCAACGTCTATGAACTGAATCTCGACTAAAAACAAGTACTCTTCGTCAACGCGGGGAGTGCTTGTTTTGCTATAATGAAGCTAATGATTTATCAAATAAGGACGTGATTTTTCTGAATGAAGAAAATACAACGATCAGCCAAAAGACTCGTCTCAAGCAGATCATTAAAGTCTTAAATCAACATTCGTTTCTAACCAACTTTTATCGGCAAAAACACCCAGAAGAGATCCGGCAGGCTTTAGAGGAGCTGGGGCCAACCTTTATTAAGATCGGTCAGCTGCTGTCGACTCGCCCCGATCTGGTCTCACCAGACTACATCAAGGAACTGCGTCAGCTGCAGGATCAGGTTGACGTTGACTCATATGCGACCGTTGAACAGACTTTTGAAGAACAGACCGGCAAGCGGATTGAAGATGTTTTTCAGACATTCGATCAGACGCCTTTTGCCTCAGCTTCAATTGGACAAACGCATCATGCCACGCTCTTTGATGGTACGAAAGTCGTCGTCAAGGTCCAGCACCCTGCCGTTACTCAATTAGTGCAGACCGATCTGGCATTGTTTAAACGCGCGTTAGGCATGGCCAAGCACGTTCCAATTGATTTTTCGGTAATTGATCCTAAACGAGTTTTAGACGAGCTGAGTACATCTTTGTTTCATGAGATCGATACGACGACTGAGGTTCAAAACGGCCAGGAATTTTACCGGCTCAACAACGGCTTTGATATCATCGAAGTGCCCAAAGTCTATCCTCAGTACTGCACGCAAAAAATTCTGGTCAATGAAGCCATGCCGGGAAAAAGCATCAAGCATTTGATGAACGAAAAAATGCCGCTTGATGAAACCAGCGCGGCCAGGCTTAAAGAACGCAATCATTATCTGGCGCATGTTCTGGTCGAAAATTTTATCAAGCAGGTTTTCGAGGATCATTTTTTTCATGCCGATCCGCACCCAGGCAATGTTTTGTTTTACGACCTGCCCAAAGATGATCCCAAGCGCAATGCAATGGCAAAGGATCTCAATTACCAAAAACAGCTGGGCCGTCACGAAATCGAAATTCAAAAGGATCATCCCTTGCCGCCCTATCGCTTGGTCTACCTTGATTTTGGCATGATGGGACGCCTTTCACCTAGTTTAACGGACGGCATTGCTCAGGTTGTAATCGCCCTTAACACCAAAAGCGCCCGCCAGGTTGGTCAAGCAATTCTCGGCATCTGTAATCGGACTGGCGAGGTTGATGAGCAGGAATTCTATAGTCAGCTGACCGTTTTTTTGGCTCCTTATCTCAACACGGGCTTAGGCGGTATCGATCTGCCGGCAATGTTGTTTCAGATCATCTCGCTGTGCCGACAGAACAATCTGCAGGTCAAGCCTGAAGTCACGCTTTTAATCAAGGCATTCAGCTCAATTGAAGGCATCGTAGCCGCGCTTGATCCTGAAATGTCATTGATGGAGGTTGCCAAGCCATTTGCCAAAAAATATCTGCTCAAGCACTTCAACTGGAGAGATTCACTAGAAAGCAGCATTTGGCAGGCCCGGCAAACCGCCCTCGATTCGATAGCTATTCCTTCGCGCATCAATGATCTGCTGGAGGTTTTAAGTACTGGTCAGGCTAAGATCAACTTCCAGTACAAAGATCAGGCTCGTGTCTTACGAAATCTGGAGCGCATGCTGAATCGGCTTTTGATCGTCATCGTCTTAGCGGCAATCATCTTGGGCTCTTCAATTCTGGTTGAAGGCAGTGCTGGTCATCCCGCCATCTTCAAGCTGGGGACGGCCGGCTACACGATTGCCATCATTATCATCATTGGCCTTTTTTTAGGCGAGCTGTACCGCTATCTTAAGAAACATCATAAAAAACGCTTCTAACGAAAAATTCCCGCTCAGATCGAACGGGAATTTTTTAATGCAGAATTTTATTTAAATCCAGCGCGTAAAACTGGAGAATCTTATCAATCATCAAGACGTCATGATCGGCCAAATGAGGCTTAGGATGCTGCAGCTGCAAGAGATCGCACATCCTGGCCAGACTGATGCCTGAGCTTTTCTCAAATACGTCGCTGCTGATGATCTTCTCTAGATCCAATGGCTGAATTCTGGTCCAAGAACGACTGGTTTCCGCCAGCTGCAGGCGATTGGCCTCTTGATTGAGCACGCTAAGATCCAGGCGATTGTCCCAGCTGACCAGGTAGTCTGGCTGCACGCGGTCGATAAACCTTAGCACCTTTTTCAAAACGCTGGCCACCGTAAGCCGTTCTGCTTCTGAATAGCGCAGATCAAGGCGTTTCAACAGACTCAGCTGATCTTTAGGCGTCATTTTGCTGCTGAATACATAATAGTTGAATGCGTCATCCTGACCATAGACACGGCCGGCAATCTGGCCCAGCCGCGTGGTTCCCGGCATCTGGGGCTGGCCATCGCAATAGAACTCCAGATCAAGACTGAGCAGCCTGGCTGGACCATTAACGATTTCGTGAACCTGTTTGAGCGTCGTGACCGCGTTGGCAGCTGACAAGGCGTTTTTCGGCTGGTGCTGCCAATTGGGCCGTTCCAAACTAATCAGTTCGCTTAGGCTGGTTTTGCTGTTTTCCACGCCATCCCCTCCAGTCGTCTTATTGCTGATGCCTGGACAGTCCCTTCTTGACCGCCTTGACCAACAGTCCGATTCCCGCAAACGCATCGACCATCGTACCGCGCTGATTGCCTGACAGAATGGTTCCCGGCGTGCGCTTGTTTTGATGATCAAATTGAATCGAGACGTTTTGACTGGGTCCTTTTTGCTTTACCGGTCGCGGCAGCACCTCGATTGGCACCTTGACCGCTGCTTGTGAGGCATCTGGATACTCAACCATGATCGTTGCCTGCGTCAGTCCCGGCGTTTCTAGCACCGGCTTTTTCTGCCAGCTAAATCTGGTTTCTGGCGGCAGCTCGCTTAAATTGGCGATTCCTTCTCTGGGAGCCAGCGAATCACCTGACATATAGACGATTTTACGCGTTTCGATTGCAAACTTGCCGGCCATCGCAATTCTGGTCATAAAAATTCTCCTTTCAGTATTCAAGCGTCAAAATCTTGACCTGACTGCCCTCACCCAAAAGCCAGGTCAGCATTCGCTTCTGCATGGCCAGTTCTTCAGGCGGCTCGCCTTGAAAAACAAACAAAATAACCTGCTTGAGCTGACGAGCCGTCTTGAACAGATCGCTTAAGATGCCGTGATCAGCCCGCAAAGAATGGCCCATGATAACAATCGTGGCAATGTCTTCTGGATAGACGTCATTGGGCAGTTTGATCTTAAACGGCCGAAATGCATTTGCCGCGGTATAGGCCAGCACCTGAGGATCAATGCGTTTTTTAGCACAGCGGCTGGCAATCGCATCAATCAGCCACTGGCGCCGCGTTTGCCACTGCTCAAAAAAGCGGGTTGCAAAATAGCGGCTGGTAACGGGCATATCGCTGTCAAGCGTATAGAGCAGCGAGATAATCTCTTGATCGCCAAAGACTGGATACAAGCGCCGCCAGCCATAATAATAGGCATCATAGTTTCTAAAGGCAGCCAGTGTTTTTTCGGTAAGCGGCTGCCAGCCATTCTGCTGCCAGGCCCAGCGTTTAAAATCAAGAATGTCGCGCCGGTAGCCCTTGGTTGTACTGGCATATTCATAAGGTTCGCGTGCTAATACGTCATCATTGTCAACCCCAAGAATGGTCTGACCTTCCAAAAGCGACCCATGCAGATAGTAGATATTCTCTGGCCAGACATCATACAGCTGCTGTGCCGTATCGGTATAGTTAAAGTTTAAAACCGCGCCAGCCTGACTTAAAAATTCCCGCGCGGTTTGTGAACGCGTAGGGTCGCTGACTAAGACGCGTTCTCGCTCCGTCCGCAGATAACGGGAGAATTCATGCTCAAAGCGGCGAATCGCCCGCGTGCTGCGCTGCTGAACCATCACGCCCGCTCCTGGCATCTTACGCGTCGCACTTAGCTGATAGGCATTTTCAGCCGCCACGCGAATCTGGGCCTCGACATCCGACCAGCGGACCTGCTGACTGCGGGCGCGGCGATTAAAATGAACGATCTCATCCAGCGGCGTCGTTCCCACGTGCTGCCAAAAATCCTGATAGCGGCTCTTAAAGCCATGAAAAAGATCAAAGCCATTGCCAAGAACTACCAGCAGCTGATCTTGATCATGGTGCTGGTCAACGAACAATGACTGATCCAGCTCTGGGGGCACGATCACCAGCGACACTTCCTTTCAGCGCGTCTTGCCGATAGCATCATTGTTTAGACAAGAATTGACGGTATCAGTTCATATCCTCACAGCGCATTCCCGGAACACAGTCGCAGGGAACCTCAACCGGTGCCACTGCGGCTTTTTGGGTCAGCAGTTCCTGTAGCTGCCTGATGTCTGCTTGGCTGAGCGTGGCCCTTTCAATCACATGTGCCAGCGTCTTGCCAACGTGCATATCGCACAGATTATCGAACAGATCATCCGCAGCTTCGTTCATCGTCGGCTGTTCTTCAACGCATGGCTCATAGACAAACGCTCGCCCAACCCGCGTAGTTTTTAAGGCGCCTTTTTGAACCAGCCGGCGCAGCAGCGTTTTGACCGTGGCCGGTTTCCAAGCTACCTTGCCCTGCAGAATTTCGATCATCTGCGTACTTGTAACATGCTTGAGCGTCCAAGCTACCCGCATTACCTGCCATTCTGCCGGCGTTATCGAATTTTCCAAAAAGATCTTCCTTTCTCTACTTTGAATTGCGTTTAAAGCCCAGCATGCTGCTCAACGCCGCAGTAGCCGGCTTGCTTTTTTTGGTTGAATCTGGTTTTGCTAATGTCGCCGTCTGGACCACTCCTGATTGGCCTTGAGTATGGGACGCATCATCATGACTGTTTTGAGCCGGCTTAGTTTCAGCTTCGGTATCGTTTTGATCGTCATCATTTTGAAGCATCCCGGCATCGTCATCCCTTGATTCAGCTGTGATCGGCGAAGCAGTTGAACCCTCAGACATCGACACGAACGTCTCGATTTCTTCGCCATTTAACGTTTCATAGGTTACATCAAGCTGACTGACCAGGCGATCAGCCAGCATCTGCGTCGTCTGCGGATCAGCCAAGGCAGTCTGAGCCTCCTTAAATGCCAGATCAAACGCAGCCTGTCTGGAGTCATAGGCCGCTTGATAGCGCTTGGTTTGATCAACACCGGTCATTTTAGCGACTGCTTTTTTCAGCTGCGTCAAATCACTGGTCTTGCCATTAAGGGCCTTGCGCGCTTTCAACAGTTCACTGGTTGTCAGGTCAATCGTTTCTTGGGCTGCCGACTGAAAATCAGGCGCCAGCTTCGACAGATCGGCCACCGTGGCGTTCAATTCTTGGTTGGCCGCGGCTTGACTCAGCAGCTGCTTAGCCTGATCAAAGCTGGCTTTAAAGGCCTGCCGGTGTTTGGCATCCGCGTTCAGATACCGCAGCGTGGTCAGATCGTTTTGAGCGTTTTTGAAAACCAATACTAATTGACTAAAGTCGCTTTCAATCCCACTGAGTGCCGTTGCTGAATGCTGCAGCTTTTCAACGGTTTGATCCACCTGCGACTGCAGCACGAATTCATCGGTCTGAATGATTTTTCGCGCGGCCGCCAACGCTTTGTTCAGCTCTTCTTTTGCCAGTGGACTGGCATTGACATAGCGGGCCGTCTCCATCAACAGCTCAGCGTCACTGACTGCCTGCCGCAAAACAAAAGTCGTCGTCTCTTGACCATCGAGCCTTGTAACGGCATGCGCCAGACTTTCCTGTACTTTTAAAAACTGCTTGAGCGTCACGTCGCGGTTCTGCTCCAGATCCTGCAGCTGTGCATAGGCGGCATCGAATGGCGCTTTTTGGCTGGCATTTTGATAGCGCGCACTTTGCTTCAGCTGGCGCGCTGCCGTGACCAAGATCTGCCAGTGCGCATCATCAATCAATCTAGCCGTCATTTTTTCACCATCTTCCTTTTGAATAAATGCTTTTATTCTATTATGGACCATTTCTTACATAACAAAAAGCGATTTTGCTGAATGCTGACCTTTTTATTTGCTATAATGATTGCAAAGCTAATTTTGAAAGGAAAATTGCAAAATATGGAAGTTAGTACCAGTCCCATAACACTTTTTACAATTATATTCATTCTGCTTTTAGCAGCGCTGTTTACCCTGTTGGAATATTCCTTGATCAAGGTTCGTCCAACCGAGTTAAAAGAGCTCAAACAAACATCCAGCGTACGACGTGCCGAAAATATGATTGAGCACCTGACGGAATACCTGTCTACGGCGCAAGTCGGGGTTACGATGACGTCACTGATCTTAGGTTGGATTGGTGAAACGTATATTACCGAACTGCTGGAAAAGTCACACATCTTCCCACCGGCAATTGCCAATAACTTCAGCTCAATCATTGGGATTCTGCTGTTTACGTTCCTACACGCGGTCTTTACCGACTTGGTTCCCAAAAACATGGCGATTGATCAACCGGTTAAGATTCTGCTGGCAATTGCCCACCCAATGACGTTCTTCCACATTATCTTCTACCCGCTGATCTGGCTGTTTGACTGGACGGCTAAGCTGATTACCAAGATGCTTGGCTTCTCGGTCAACCCAGACGAAGACATCTACACCCAAAACGAAATCGTGACCTTATCACAGGAATCCGAACGGGCTGGTGAGATGGATAAAGAAGACGTCGTATTTATGGAACGAGCCTTTCGAATGAACGACAAGGTTGCTGATGACGTCATGGTCGACCGGACTCAATTAAGCGTGATCGATATTACTGCTACGGTAGCTGATGCCGCCCAACTTTACTTTCAAAAGAAGTACACGCGTTTTCCAGTCGTTGCCAATAACGATAAGGACCACATCTTAGGCTATATCTTCAGCTACGACATCATGCGGCAAAATCAGATCAATCCTAAGCAGGCCATTCGCTCCATCATGCGTAAGATTCCAATCGTCTACCAAAGCGAGGAATTGACGGATGTCTTACAGATCATGATGAAAAAGCAGGTGCCAATCGTTGTCGTCCAAGATGAATATGGTGGCACGGCCGGGATTATTACCGATAAGGACATTTACGAAGAATTGTTTGGTACGGTTGGCGAAGAAATTGATCACGTTTCTTCCGACATGATTGAAAAAAAGGAGCCGGATTCAAAAGGTAACTCAACCTACCTGGTATCCGGCAAGATGCCGCTTGACGACTTTGAACGTTACTTCAACGTCCGGATTCCACAGTTTGATCAGACCGACGTCTCGACTTTGACCGGCTTTTTCTTGGAACGTCAATACGACTTGAAGGTGGGACAACCCGTTAGAGTCGAAGATTTCAGCTTTACGCCACTGGATCTGAAGAATGCTTATGTCAGCCAGTTCAAGGTGGTTCAGATCAAGCCTAAAAAGAAAGCGATCGAAGATTCTGACGACAGCTCATCGGATCGCAAGCGTCGTCTCAAGCGTGACCGCAAAGATGAACAAAAAAGCGACAATGAAGACTAGCTAAAATTTACAAAGACTTTACTCGTGAAGGCGGGTCAAAGTCTTTTTTTGATGCTAAAATGAAAGTGCTCCAATGATCTTGCCGCATCAGTAGTTCATTCATGACTGCTTCCCCATTTTAGGGGGTCATTTTATGTACGATCGAATTCTAATTCCTGTTACCACACGTTCTTTTAGCCGCGAAATCGATCCATCATTTGCCAATCAGCTCAAACATCTGATCCAGGCTCATCCCAATGCCTGCTTTATGCTTTTGTATATTTTTGAGCCACGCGACTGCCGCAGGCTGGCCGCCGGATTGCCAAATCTTGATCCAGACTTAATGATAAGCCTGGCCGCGCACCAACTGACGCAAATTGAACGCTTGCTTCAAAGTGTCGGTGCCCACCAGATTGAGCATCAATTGGCAGTTGGCGATCAATATTTGGTTGTCAGCCAGTTGATTCAAAAAAGCGGCTATGAGCTGGTCGTTGCACCTTGGCGGCCAAAATGGTGGCAACGCTGCTGGCGGCATCTGTCCCATCCCGCGCGTCCAATTACCAATGACCTTTTGATCTTAAACGTCCAATAATCATCAAATAATTTATCAGCATCGTCGACTCGGATTGTTTCGGGTCGGCGATGTTTTGTTTTAAATTCTGTAAACTGCCACGACCAACATCCAAGCAATCGCCATTCAATCATTGGTCTGTTGCGCCTGATTGCCATGGTTAATTTTATTAAGCAGTTTGCTTTGTAATTTTTAGGTTATTTTAAGCTTTTTGGCATTAATTAAAACTATTTACCTACCAACGTTTAGCGATAACACGAACAATTATAGTTTTATCCCCGATAATAGTTCATCAAATAATGCAAAACAAAGTTGGTTAGCCATTTTTAATTAGTTAATTGTTTGTTTTGTATCGTTTTTGTAAATTTAACCATTACGTGTTTTTTACGGAAAACCGTCTTTTTTCTTTACGTTTCTGCCTTAAATTATAAACCGTACTCAGGTACATGCTTTATTCATGGGATATTGAGAAAGGAAGCAAATAACATGAACAAGAAGTCACTTATCTCTTTAGCTGCCGTCGCTACTTTAGGTTTTAGCCTGTTTGGCGGCACGGCTGGTACAGTCCACGCTGCAACTGACAGTAACAAGATTACGATTGTCGGCTCAACGGCTCTGCAGCCACTTGCCGAAACGGCGGCTCACAGCTACATGAGCAAAAATTCTGGCGTTAACATCGACGTCCAGGGTGGTGGCTCCGGTACCGGTTTGAGCCAGGTTCAATCTGGTGCCGTTTCAATTGGTAACTCAGATATCTTCGCAGAACAGCAAAGCGGCATCGATGCCAAGAAGCTGCAGGATCACAAGGTAGCCGTTGTTGGGATGGCACCAGTTGTCAACAAGAGCTTGAAGGTCAACAACCTGTCAATGAGCCAACTGCAAAAGATCTTCACTGGCAAGATCACCAACTGGAAACAAGTCGGCGGACCAAATGAAAAGATCACCGTTATCAACCGTGCTAAGGGTTCTGGTACGCGGGCAACGTTTGAATCAGCCGTTTTGAAGGGCAAGACGGCCATGAAGACCCAAGAACAAGACTCTAACGGTACGGTACAAAAACTAGTTGCCAACACGCCTGGTGCCATCAGCTACCTGGCCTTCTCATACACCAAGTCTAACAAGATCAAGGCTTTGAAGATTGACAACGTTGCGCCAACTGACAAGAACGTTGAAAACAACTCTTGGAAGATCTGGTCCTATGAACACATGTACACTAAGGGAGCTGCCAAGGGTCAAACCAAGAAATTCTTGAACTACATGAACTCTAAGGAAGTTCAAAGCAAGGACGTTAAGAACCTTGGCTACATCAGCATTCACGACATGAAGGTTACCAAGAACGCTGACGGTCAAGTTACCAAGAAATAACCACCGCGTCAATCAATAAAGGAGAGAAACCGGAGGAAGCAAGATGAATGAACAAGATCAACTGATGAAAAGCAGTTTTCAAACCAGGCAGGACCATTGGGGCAAATTGGTCAGCTATTTCTGCATTACGGTAATTGGACTGTTGGTCATTTCAATTATTTACTTCATCGCCGCACGAGGCTTGAACATGTTTATTAAAGATGGCGTCAGCCTCAAGGACTTCCTAACCGGTATGACCTGGGATCCAACCGTTACTGACGCTCACGGCAAGCCAGAAGTCGGCGCCTGGCCAATGATCTTTACCTCATTTGCCGTTACGATTCTGGCCACGCTGGTCGCAACGCCGCTCGCTTTGGCCGTTGCCATCTTCATGACTGAGCTGGCCCCTAAAAAGGCAGCCTCATTCATGCAGTCGGTCATTGAGCTTTTGGTGGGGATTCCATCCGTCGTTTACGGGTTCGTCGGCTTAGTCGTCGTCGTTCCCTTTATCCGCCATCTTTTCGGCGGTACCGGGAGTGGGATCTTGGCAGCCGTTACGGTGCTGTTCGTCATGGTGCTGCCAACGATCACTTCCATGTCAATCGACAGTCTTAAAAACGTGCCTAAAAACTATCGTGAAGCTTCAATCGCATTAGGGGCCACGCTTTGGCAGACGATCTACAAGGTAATTCTGCGCTCGGCCATTCCTGGGATCTTGACCGCCGTTATCTTCGGGATGGCACGAGCATTTGGTGAGGCCCTGGCCGTTCAAATGGTTATCGGTAACGCGCCTTTGATGCCAGAAAACCTGATTTCACCAGCCTCAACTCTGACCAGTACTTTAACGGTCGGCATCGGCAACACCGTTATGGGTACCTTGCCAAACGACGCACTCTGGTCTTTGGCGCTGGTCTTGATGCTGATGTCTTTGGCCTTCAACCTGTTGGTAAAACTGGTCAACAAGAAAGGAGTCTCACGCAATGCTTAATGCCAAAAAAGTCAATCAGCTGGCAATGGGCATCATTTATGGCTTAGTCGGTCTGGTGGTCTTGATTCTGTTTGGTCTGCTGGGCTATATCATCTTAAGCGGTCTGCCGCACATCAGCTGGCAGTTTTTGAGCTCAGCTGCCCAAAGCGTTGGTGAAGGCGGCGGAATTCGCGACCAGCTGTTCAACTCGCTGTATCTGTTGGTTCTGACGCTTTTGATCTCCACGCCGCTTTCAATTGGCGCTGGGATCTTCTTAGCCGAATACGCGCCTAAAAATGGCGTTACGGAAGTCTTTAAGACCGCGATCGAAATTTTGAGCTCGCTGCCCAGCGTGGTAGTTGGTCTGTTCGGCTATCTGTTTTTCGTAATCAAGCTGCACCTGGGCTTTTCGGTTATCTCAGGTGCCATTGCCTTAACGTTTTTCAACCTGCCGCTGTTAACGCGGAACTGCGAAAACGCCTTAAACGACGTCTCACCGCTGCAGCGTCAGGCCGGCCTTTCATTGGGGCTTTCCCGCTGGAAGACCATGACTAAGATCATGCTGCCAGAAGCCTTGCCTGGCATTTTAACCGGGGTGATTCTGGGGGCCGGCCGAGTCTTTGGTGAAGCCGCTGCTTTGATCTACACTTCTGGTCAAAGCGCACCAAGCGTCGATTACAGCAACTGGAATCCATTTTCCGCAACCAGCTTCTTAAATCCGACTCGTCCTGCCGAAACGCTGGCCGTCCACATTTGGAAGCTGAATACTGAGGGGCTGGTTTCCAATGCCCATGCAATCTCAAGTGGGGCTTCGGCCGTACTGATCATCGTCATCTTATTGTTTAACCTGGGTGCTCGCTTCTTAGGCAACCATATTTACAAAAAGATGTCGGCTCGCAAATAAACTAGAGGTGAAAACAGATGGCTGAATATTCTTTTGATGATACCTACACGCTGCCCGTCAAGGAACCGCTGGCAATGCAGACTAAAAACGTCAGCGTATACTACGGTAAGCAGACAACGCCTTCACTTCACCAGGTCAGTATGGACTTTGCCGAAAACAAGATCACGGCTTTGATTGGTCCATCCGGTTCTGGGAAGTCTACTTATCTGCGCTGCCTTAACCGAATGAATGATGAGCTGGGCCGCATTGATGGTGAGATTCTATATCGGGGAATCAATCTGAACTCCCCACAAGTTAACGTTTACGAAACCCGGCGTGAAATCGGCATGGTTTTCCAACATCCTAATCCATTTGCCAAGTCGATTCGCGAAAACATCACCTTCGCGCCCAAGCTTTATGGCATCAAAGACCAGCAAAAGCTTGATCAGATGGTCGAAGAATCCTTAAAGAGCGTGGCCCTCTGGGATGAGGTCAAAGATTCGCTTGACCGCAGTGCGCTTTCCCTTTCTGGTGGTCAGCAGCAGCGGCTTTGCATTGCCCGCTCACTGGCCATGGATCCTAAAATCATCTTGATGGACGAGCCGGCCAGTGCCTTGGACCCTATCTCGACTTCTAAACTGGAAGAAACGATGCAAACTCTGAAAAAGGACCACACGATCATCATCGTTACGCACAACATGCAGCAGGCCGCGCGCTGTTCTGATTACTGTGCCTTCTTCTACTTAGGACATGTCTTAGAATTCAACTCCACTAAAGACATCTTCAGCAACCCTAAGATCAAGGCAACCAATGATTACGTATCCGGTAACTTCGGCTAGGAGGGCATCATGGAAAAAATTCTTAAATGTAAAAACGTGGTGCTCAAATACGGCACTAAAGAAGCACTGCATGGCATCAACATGGAGATTGAGCAAGACAAGATCACGGCTTTGATTGGTCCGTCTGGCTGTGGCAAGTCGACACTGTTAAAATGCTTTAACCGCATGCACCTTGATGATAATGCCACGGTTGAAGGACAGATTCTGTTTAATGATCAAGACATTTATGATCCAAAAGAAGATATGGTTGAGCTGCGGCGACGGATTGGCATGGTCTTCCAACAGCCAGTTCCCTTCCCGCTTTCCATCTATGATAATGTCGCCTATGGACCACGCATCGGCGGCATCAAGGATAAGGAACAGCTGGATCAGATCGTCGAAGAAAGTCTCAAACAGGCTGCCTTATGGGATGAAGTCAAAGATGATCTGAAAAAAAGCGGTCTGGGTCTTTCCGGTGGTCAGCAGCAGCGACTCTGCATCGCCCGCACGCTGGCCGTCAAGCCGCAGGTAATCTTACTGGACGAGCCAACCAGTGCCTTGGACCCGATTTCCAGCGGTTTGATTGAAGAGACATTGATGAAGCTAAAAGATGAATACACGATCGTCATCGTTACGCATAATATGCAGCAGGCTGCCCGAATCTCTGACTACACGGCATTTATGCTCAATGGTTCTTTGATTGAGTTCAACTCAACCAAGCAGATGTTTGAAAAGCCAGACAATCAGCTGACTGATGACTACTTGAATGGGCGCTTCGGCTAAAAGGAGTTTATAATGGGAGATCAAAATCTAGCAGAAATCTTAAAGGTAAAAAAGCAGTTCGTTGCCATGGGGACACTGGTCAGCTCGCAGATTCACCAAGCAACCAAATCCTTTTTGGAACATGATACGATCCTAGCCAAACAGGTAATTTCCAAGGATCAGCAGGTCAATCAAACTGAGGTCGAACTGGAAAAGAACGTTTTTGACGTCTTGATTCGCAAAAATCCCATGGCCTCTGATTTTCGTGAAACCATGTCAATTCTAAAGGCCAGTTCTGACGTGGAGCGAATTGGCGATGCCGCGATCCGCATTGCCCGTCAAACGCTGCGCATGTCTGACAAGCCAACCTTTACTGCCGCTGAAAAGCTGATTCAACAACTGACCTACCAAGTGCGTCAGATGCTGGACAAGGTTGATGAGGCCTATGTCAATGATGACAGTGACGCTGCCTATGCCGTTGCCAGCGAAGACATCAAGGTTGACCGGCTCTATCTGCAGCTGCGGCAACTGGTTTTGAGTCAGCAGGTCAAAGACAAGCAGCAGCTAAAGGCCTCTGACGTCTACTTGATTATTAGTCGTCAGTTGGAACGCGTCGGCGACCATATCGTCAACATTGCTGAATGGATCGTCTATGCTCAAACCGGCAAGATCGTTGAATTGAATCCCGGTAAAAACGACCCTGAACTGATCAAAAAGTAATCCACCCTACCCTGTTTTCCATCCTAAACCACGAACGACAAAGGCCATCTTCAGCTGTTTAAAGATGGCCTTTTTTGCTAGTCACGATTTTATGGCACCGGATATTCCTGTTTTGTTTGCCTGTAGACAGGATCCAAATCAATTTTCAAGGGTATCGGACATCCCCATTTTGCTCATCATCGCGCTGCGTTTTTAATGATTTTTCTGAGCTTAGACATTGGCTGCCTAGCGATATCGACTGCTTTTGTTACTGAGTTATCGCAATATCCGTTTACTCACAAATCATAAGTCCGACAGCGTTTTTTACGACTATCTGCCTGCTGACTTTGTGAAGAAAATCAGTTTTTAACTGGCTGCGGATCTATAACTACCTACTATTCGCTGACTTTGAATCGAAAGTAGGTACCTGTATATTTTGGTCTACCTATAGTCCCTTGCCAACTTTTTTAATCAGCTGATGATGGTAGGAATTAACCCGCAGGCGAGGCACTTGGTCAAAAATCACCGCCAAATGCGTATCCTTAACCAGCTCGACTTGATGCGTCGCCTGCCACCATGGCGTATCGCCCTGCCAATGCTTGAGCGTCTGCACCGGATAGTACTTAAGATCCTGATAGAGCGAGCCGCCGTGAAAGACGTTGATCAGCTGAGCGCCCCGGCAGATGCCCAGCACCGGGATGCTGCGCTTTTCAGCCAGCTTTAACAGCCGCATGTCAAACTGATCGCGCGCCTGCCAGACCGTGCCTTGTTCAGGCTGCGGCTCTTCGCCATAACTTTCCGAATCAATATCTTAACCGCCCGAAAGAATCAAGGCATCAACCAGTTCCAGCTGAGACTCGGTTACATCGGCATCCTCATTGAATGGAATAATCATCGGAACACCGCCATTTTTGATGACCGCCTCGCTATAGTCCTTGTTGACGTAGCTGCGGCGATAGCCAACGAAAGGACCGACATTTTTGGTCAGTTCGCTGCCTGAAATGCCAATTATCGGCTTTTTCATAATTTTTCTCCTTTACAAAATAAAAGGGACTACCAGCTCACCGCCAGTAATCCCTTGACTCGATCAGCAACCTGTCACGGCTGCATCATTTGGTCATGCAATCTGATGGCAGAGCAAAAAACACGCGGCAATGCATGCAGCATGGACAGCACGTTTTTTGCATCATCATTTGAATAGCCATCAGTTCACCTCATTATTTTTTAATAATCTAAGAATATCCTAACCAGAAGCGTTTGTCAATTCAAATCAGGTTAGTCCTTATCATGATGATCATCTTGTTCTTTCGGCATTCCCTGATGATCGCTCAGGTCGATTACCATGGAACGCGTTTTTTTCGACTGATTGCTATCTTGCGGCGGCTGCCAGTTAAAATGCCGAATCACCAGCGAAAGCGGCGGAATCAGCAGCATGTACAACAGGGCCGTCAGCAGCGTCGCAGGCAGGGCCAGCCGCATAAAAGGCATGATGCCCGTTCCATGAGCAAATGCATCCCCTGCAATGCCGCAAAGCACCTCGGCCGTAATCCATTGTGAGATGCCGGCTGCCACGCCGACTCCAATCGCCTGCCGATGGGTTACCTTAACGTCGCGTGGCAGCTGCCAGCCAATCAAGGCACTGACCATCACCATGTCAACGGCCATATCCAGAACCGTCATCCAATCGGCCTTGCCAAGCAAGAGCAGAATGACCGTTCCCATCGTCGTAATGCCGGCACCCCAGCGCAGATTCAAGCCAACCATTGCACTCAGCCCAATGACTCCGGCCAGCTCAATGGCAACCTGTCCGCTCGGCAGTGGCGTTGACAGACGTAGCAGACCAACGATCACCATTAAAGCCGTTAGTCCAAGTGCCCAGAGACAGTCTTTTGTTCGCTGCTGCATAGGCTTAGTCCAGTGGCTTTTTAGCCGTATCCTGCATCCAAGCCAGTGCCAGCGCGCCCTGCCCCAGGTGAACGCCGATTACTGGGCCAAAATAGCTCAATTCAAAGCGAATGTTGGGGTGATCAGCCTGCAGCTTGTCCAGCCATTTTTGCCCTTCTTCAGGACAGTTGGCATGCAGCACCATTGCCCGTACCGGATAGTCGAGCTTGGCCACGTCTTCGTCAAAGATCTGTTCACAGCGCGCCTTGGCCTTTTTCATTGAGCGCACCTTTTCAAATGCTTCAATGGCATAGTTTTGCGTGTGCATTGTCAAAAGCGGCTTGATCTTTAGAATTGAGCCGATAAAAGCCGACGCATTGGAAAGCCGGCCGCCCCGCACCAAGTTCTGCAGATCGTCAACGACAAAGACATTATTGAACGTATCCTGATATTCGCGCAGCTTTTTTAAGATATCATCCAGATCATCGCCTGCCTGAGCTAATTGAGCGGCTTCCAAGGCCAGATAGCCCATCATCTTGACCGTCAAGTGCGAGTCAAACGGGATGATCTTGATCGTATCCTGCATGTCTTGGGCAATCTGCGTAATCGTGTTGAGCAGGCCTGAGATTGCCTTGGTCAGGTGAATGCTGATGACGGCATCGTAGCCTTCATCAGCCAGCTTTTGATAGGTTTCCATCAAAAGACCGATCGATGGCTGCGAGGTGCTTGGAAATGACTTTGAATGAGCCAGTTTGTCGTAAAATTCTTCAGTCGTAATGTCGACGCCTTCTTGATAGCTCTGGCCGTCGATCACCAGTGGAATCGGCACTACCGTAATCTGATTCTCCGCAGCTTCTTGTGGGGTTAAATAAGCGGTACTGTCGGTTACAACCGCGATTTTCATTTAGTTTTCCTCCAGTATGATTGCAGATTTAAAATAATATTTTAGAAAAATAATAGCATGTTAAAAACTGCCGGCCTCAAAATAAGGTCTGCATTTTAATAGGATAGCACATTCAACTCACAAAACCAATTATCCAGTAATTCCAGTTGCCTTAATTTCATAAATCGTTGGTCTGATTTGGTTTTAGATGGCAATCAACGTTATAATAGACTAGTTATGCAAAACAAAGGAGGAACGCAAAAATGCCATTTGACGGTTTCTTTACTCATGCTATGGTTCACGAGCTGAATCAAACGCTGCAGGGCGGCCGCGTCTCCAAGGTCAACCAGCCCTATCCTGCCGAAATGGTGATGGTAATCCGCGCCAATCGCCATAACTACTCCCTGCTGATCTCGGCCAATCCATCCTATCCACGCATTCAGATCACGCAGATTCCTTATCAAAATCCCGCTGTTCCCAGCAATTTCGCCATGACCATGCGTAAATATCTGGAAGGAGCGCTGGTGAAAGAAGTCGCCCAGATTGAAAACGACCGGATCGTTAAGCTGACCTTCTCGACTTTAGATGAGCTGGGCGACCCATTGGAACTGGTGATGATGGTCGAAATCATGGCGCGCCACAGCAACGTTACGCTGGTTAATGCCAAGACCGGCAAGATCATTGATGCCATCAAGCATGTCGGCAGCGACGTCAACCGCGTCCGCCTGCTTTTACCGGGAGCAGTCTTCATCATGCCGCCTAAACAGCCGCGGTTCAATCCTTACCTGCCCAACCAGATTTATTCTGACCTGGTTCGCGAGCTAAAAGATGATCCGGCTCAGCTTGCCAAAAAACTGCAGGCCAGCTATCAGGGACTGGCACCGGAAACTGCTAGCGAACTGGCGGCCGAGCTTGTGGCCAGCGACAGTCTGCCAAGCGCCTACCAAGCCTTTTTGAGCCATTTTGAGTCACCGACACCGGTCTTGATTACCAATGAAAAAAACAAGACCGGTTTTGCCGCGTTCGCCCCAATTGATACCCAGAAGCTAAGACTACAGTCGTTTGCCACGCTTTCTGAGCTGCTCGATGCCTACTATGTCAACAAGGCACAGTCTGATCGTACCAAGGAATTAGCCGGTCAGGTATTAAAAGTGGTGCATAGCGAACTCAAAAAAGACCAGCGCAAGATGAAGAAGTTTCAAAAAGAGCTGGCTGATGCTGCTGACGCCGACCGCTATCGAATCCGAGGCGAACTGCTCACTACCTGGCTGCATCAGGTTCCCCGTGGCTCTCAGTCAGTTGAGCTGCCTAATTTTTATGATGAGAATCGACCGCTTAAGATCACGCTGCAGCCTGATCTGTCGCCTTCTCGCAACGCTCAGAAATACTTCACGCGCTATAACAAGCTCAAGGCCTCAGTTAAATACGTCAACGAGCAGATGGCGATTACGCAAAAAGAAATCGATTATTTTGAAACGATTCTCAGCCAGATCGACCTGGCCAATCCCAGCGACGTTCAAGAGATTCGGCTTGAGCTCCAGCAACAGGGATACATCAAGACTAAGCATAAAAAAGGTAAAAAGCAGCGCAAGATTCCCGTTTCCAAACCTGAAGTCTTCCATGCCACTGATGGTACGGTCATTTTGGTCGGCAAAAACAATCTGCAAAACGACCGGCTGAGTTTTAAAACGGCCAATAAAAACGAAATCTGGCTGCACGTCAAGGATATGCCTGGCTCGCATGTCGTGATTCGCGATACCAACCCTAGCGAAGAAACGATCCTGCAGGCGGCTCAGTTGGCAGCCTGGTTCTCTAAGGGGCGCGACTCTGCCCACGTACCGGTTGACTATCTGCCGGTAAAGAACCTGCATAAGCCAAGCGGTGCCAAGCCTGGTTTTGTAACCTTCCGTGGCCAAAAAACGCTGTCGGTAACGCCAAAAAAGCTGCCGAACTAAATAAAAGGACTTTGATGCATTGCCACCAAAGTCCTTTTATTTTAATAATTGCCGACAAACATACCCTCAGCTTTTGGTGGTTGATATTCGCCAAAGTAGTCGGCAAAATCCAGATCCAGGTAATCGCATAAATCCTTGACCTCAGTCATTGTCTTATCAATGACCGGAATCCCGTTTGCCTTACGATCAGCCATGGCCAGGATCTCTTTTTCACCATGCGTATAGATTTTGTCGTGACCATTTGCCTTAGCAGAATCGCGCAGCTTTTGCAGATATTCAGAAAGGTGCTGACTGATTGCCTCACCATCACCAAATGCGTTGAGATTGATGACCATAAAGCCGTGGCAGATTCCTGACTTGCCATTTTGCATGGTTGATTCAGAGGTCGTACCCATTGAAAGAATCGATGAGAAGATCTCGGCGACCATCCCATTGCCATAGCCCTTATGCGACCCCAGCGTTTCCGTATTGCCACCCAAAGGCATGATGCCGCCGCCGTTTTTGTGAACGATATTGTCCAAGACCATCGCCGCATCGTTGGTTGGCTCGCCTTGTGCATCCAAGGCCCAACCATCTGGCAATGGCTGATCCAACTTGTTGTACATCTCCAGCTTGCCTCGGGTAACGACCGTCGTTGAGGCATCAAACAAAAAGTCATAGGGCCGTGCTGGCACGCACCAGGCTTGTGGATTGGAACCGATCATTGCCTGTCTGCCAAACGTTGGGACCATGATGGCCTCGCTGTTGGTGCAGGAAAAACCGAGCATGCCTTCTTTAGCGGCCATTTTGGCATAGTACCCGGCAATACCGTAATGATTGGAATTACGAACCGAAACGATCCCGATGCCCGCTTTCTTGGCTTTGGCAATCGCCAGTTCCATCGCGAAATGCCCATTAAGCTGTCCCATGCCATCATGGCCGTCAACTACCGCCGAGACTGGAGTTTCAAAAACGATTTCTGGCTTGGCATCAACTTTCATCGTCCCTTTTTGAATTCCCTTATAGTAGCGGACCATTCGCTGCATGCCATGACTTTGAATACCATACATATCGGCAGTTAATAAAACATCGGTAATGATGGAAGCCTGTTTCGCGTTAAAACCAAACTTTTGAAAGGCATCCATGCAAAGACGATCAAGCTGTTCGTAGGAAAATTTTACGACTTTATTTTCATTCATTTTGCAAGCTTCTTTCTGTTTGTAAAACGCTTCACGACTTAACATGATTAAATCATAACATATTTTCCGCCTAAATTTAAGCGCTTTCATTAATAAATATCAAATATTTTTGTATTTTTTACAAATTTAAAAATGCTTGCAAAATTAAAAGAACCAGACATCCTGACCTGCCTGGTTCTTTTAATTGCTATTCAAAATCATCATCACTCAAAAACTGCATCTGACCGCCCAAAACCCGGTTGATGGTTGGCTTTTCATGAACAAGATGCAGCGACTTGAACGGAAAGACTGCCCGATAGACTGCCATTTTGGTTTCACCTTTAGGAACCAGCGCTTCATTTAAGGCATCGCCATCCAGCCGGCCCAATGCCATGCGTACCGTGATTCCCGGCAGATTCAACTTTAAGACCTTCGACAAAAAGGCAATTTCCGGCAATGGCATATGCTGAACCAAAAGCTGCTTAAAGGTACCATCGAAACGATGTACAAAAACAACCTGGTAAAGTCCTGGTGCCTTCTGCTCACTAATAGCCTGACCACCTTGCTTTTCCAGCAAAGCAAAATCATGCGGCGTCAAGCGGGCCGGAAAACGCTGCGCAGTCGGCTGATAGCTCAGATCATCGGTTGACTGCAGATCTGCCGTAATGCCCAGCGGATAGATGAGCTGACCGTCAAACAGTGCGTTAAAACTGTCCAGCGGCTCACCGACCGTTAATGAAGTTGGGCGCTGATCTTCAGGAATCTCGGCAATCTGGATGTTTTTGGCAATTGGTCCCAGCTGGTCGATCAATTCATGACGACTAGCCGGAATCAATACGACTTCCGGATGCTCGACGTCCAAAACCGCACGAATGTTTTCTGACTGCAGCGGCTCCAGATAGCGCTTGCGAGCCAGCATCGGCGCCAAGGTTACCGAGCTGGGATTGTCATTGATGATGACGGTCTGGTAGCCATGGTCGCGCAATTCACGCAGCGTGTTGGCAACAAAATAGTCACAGGAAGTTCCGTTGCCCAGCCGCAATGGTCCCGTGCCTACAACGACTGCGGTTGGCGAAGGGCTTGGATTGGCCTCATCCTCCATTTCATACGTAGAGTAAAAAACGTTGGTGTGCTGATCAAATTCGCCCGCAGAAGGCTCCAGCTCCTTAAAGGTTCGGTGAATGACATGCTCGTCTCGCATTGCCACCACCTTGGTCGTTGGCCACTGCCAGATCTTAGCAATGCTTTCATCGCTCATGCCGCAGTATTTGGCCTTGACCAACAGCTTTGCATCGCCAGGATGGCCCTTGAGCGCATCTTCAATCACCTGCATCTGACGCAGACAGGCAAAGTAATAGGCATCGATCTTAGTCAGCTCGGTCAGCTCATCATCAGTGTAGCCGCGCCGCAAAGCCGCCAACAGCGTAAACAGACGACCGGCATGCGGATGGATCAAAAGCTGCACCAGCTCATCATCGGAAAGCTGATCCTGTTTTGCCAGGCGTGAATCCTGCTCAATTCTTGGAAAGTCACTGATTGCCTTAAACATAGCCTCAGTCAGACTGCGCCCAACGCCAATCATCGTCCCTGTTGACTTCTTGCGCGTGCCAAGCTGCCGATCTGCGTCGGGCAATTCAGCAAACGGCCAGACCGGCATCCGGACGGCAACGTGATCCATAACCGGTTCCGTCACGGCCGCGTGCTTATAGTAGCCGTGATCAAGATGGATGTCACGCAGCGTCTTGCCGGCATATAATTCGCCACAGACGACCTGCAGAGCATAGCCGGTTGCTGTTGCCGCAAAAGCCGTCAAGCGATCAAAGTAAGGATTATTTTTGATCACGTAGAATTTTCCATTAGCTTGATCAAGCGCAAATTGAACGTGATTGACGCCAACAATCCGCAGTTTGCGCGTTATGGCAAATGCCGTATCGCGCATGTCTTGAATCTCGCGGTCAAGCAGCGTCTGGGCCGGAAGTACTGCAATTGAATCGCCAGCATGAATGCCAATCGGATCGATATCTTCGACGCAGGCCAGCTGCATCATCGTCCCAAAGCCGTCTCTTAAAACAACAATTTCGATTTCCTTAAACCCAGCCAGACTCTGCTGAACTGTAATCTGACCCGAGCGTGACTGTCTGAGACCAGTTGCCACAGCTCGCTTAAGCTCATCTTGATCATGTACCAGCGAACGCCAGCCCGCTCCTTTGGGTAATACAGAGCGCACGATAATCGGATAGCCGACCCGTTGGACCATCTCCAGTGCGTCAACGTAATTATCGACTTTAGAGATGGCCTTGGTAGGCACGTTGAGATTATGCAGCGTCTTGCCAAGCAGCATTGGGTTGTTGATCTGACGAATCGTAGCTTCAGGTACTCCCAAAAGCTCAATGTCATCGGCCTGCAGAATGCCGGTCTCGCTGACTGCCTGAATCAGCTCAAACGCACGCCGGCCGCCCAACGTTGGCAGGATTGCATCAGGATGATACTGCTTGATCGTGGCAACGACATTTTCAACCGTCAGTGACTTGATGCAGGCATGATCGATGGCATCCGGACAATCCAAGGTAAAAGAAAATGGATTGTCATCAATGAGGATCGTCTCCCACCCCTGCTCTTTTAAGACGCTGGCAACTTGAAAAGCCGCGGCATCGAGCTCATCGCCATGTTCAATGCTGTCGGCGCCGGCTCCAATCAGAAGAACCTTTTTCATCGCCATCCCTCCTCGCGCTGCTTCATAATGTCCATAAACTCATCAAAAAGATTGTTGGTTTCATCCGGACCAGGCGCGCCATCAGGGAAGAACTGCACCGAAAAAGCCGGATAGTGACGATGCCGCAACCCTTGAACCGTGCCATCAAGCATATCGACATAGGTAATAAAAAGCTGCGAACGATCGACTGAGTTGCGCCGAATTACATAACCCTCACCTTGAAAGGCAAAAACAATGTGATCGGTGATGATCTCTCGGATTGGATGATTCATGCCATGATGCTCGGTTGCCAAACGCTCAACCTTACACCCATTCGCTAAGGCAAACAGCTCGTGACCCAGTCCAATGGCAAACATGGGGACCTTAGCCTCAACTTGCCGAATCATTTCCAAGACTGATCGTTTCAATGATTCAGGGTTTCCTGGGCCGCTGGAAAGCACTACGCCATCCGGATCCAATCGTAAAATATCATCAACGCTGGCCGTATATGGCAGCACGGTAACATTGCACTTGCGCCGCGAAAGCTCCCTTAAGATTCCGTTTTTAAGGCCAAAGTCAATCACGACCACGCTGCGGCCAATATCTGGATTGGGAAATGGCTTTGGCGTGGCAACCTGAGCAACCTGCTGATTGGTCAAAACGGTAGCATGCAGCTGATCAAACGCATGATCATCAGGGACTGGGACGATACTGCCCTTCATCGGCTGGCCAACCTTTCGCAGATGCCGCACGATAGCCCGCGTATCAACGTTGGTAACCCCAGGAATATTCATCTGCTTTAAATACTGATCCAGAGTCGTTCCATGACGCCGTTCCTTTAAGGGCGCCAGATTACGGCAGACGACGCCTTTGATTGAAGGTACGATCGATTCATAGATATTGCGCTGAATTCCATAATTGCCAATATTGGGGTTGGTAAAAACGACAATTTGATTATGGTAGATTTGGTTGGTAATGATTTCTTGATATCCCGTCATACTGGTATTAAAAACCATCTCGCCAAAAGTTACGGCAGGCGAGCCAAATCCCTCACCCTCAAAGATGGAGCCATCCTCAAATATCAAATATCTTGCTGTCATCCAATCTCATCTCACTTTTTAAGCCGCCTCAAAACTATTCATCACGGCGGTCGGTTTTGTCCAAATGTTCAAGCATCTTGGTAAAGTAGTCCGGCAGCGGCGCGGTAAACGTCATCTCTTGACCGCTGCGGGGGTGTCGAAAGCCCAACAGACCAGCATGCAGATACTGTCCCGGTCCAGCCAGGGTTTTGCGTGGCCCATACAGTGGATCGCCAGCCAAGGGATGCCCGATATAGGCCATATGAACGCGAATCTGATGCGTTCGCCCAGTCTCCAGCCGACATTTGACCAGCGTATAGTGCTGATAACGCTTCAGTACCTTAAAATGCGTTACGGCATGACGGCCATCCAAGACGACTGCCCGTTTCTTGCGATCTTTTTTGGAACGACCCAGTGGCGCATCAATCGTTCCCTGTTCCTCTTTGATCACGCCATGCACCAAGGCAACGTACTCGCGCTGGTTGGTCTTGGACTTCAGCTGCGCGGCCAGACTGCGGTGTGCCAGATCATTTTTGGCCACCATCAACAGGCCCGAGGTATCCTTATCGATGCGGTGGACGATTCCTGGCCGAAACTCACCATTGATCGTCGACAGCGGCGAATGATACAACAGTGCGTTGACCAGCGTATGACTAGGATGCCCAGGCGCAGGATGCACTACCATTCCGGCCGGTTTATTGACGACGATCACATCATCATCCTCATAAACGATATCCAAGGGAATGTTTTCTGGTTCCAGATCAATGGTTTGCGGTTCTTCAGGTATGATGCGCACCATATCGCCCACTTGAAGCTTGTACTTGGTTTTAACGGACTGCCCATTAACGGTGACGTGACCATCCTCAATCCATTTCTGCAGCTGCGAGCGGGAAACATCACTTAGAAAATGGCCCAAAACCTTGTCAATGCGGCCGGTCAGATCAGCATCAATCTTGATTTGGCGTTCTGAGTTCATTTTTGATCATCCTCTTTCAAAACTACGATCAGCATGATAAACACGCCAACCGTTAAACAGGCATCGGCAACGTTAAATACTGGGAAATTGACGTTTTTTAGGGCAAACATATCGACCACGTATCTTTGACTGAGCCGGTCGATAAAATTACCGACTGCACCAGCCATAATCAGCGAAAGTCCTGTCATTATCCAGGCAGAGCGACGATTTTTCCACATCAGATAAGCTACCACGATAATTGCAATTACCGTTATGACCGCAAAAAACCACTGCCGCCCTTCCAACATGCTCCAAGCTGCCCCGGTATTATGCAGATTATCCAGATCCAGCAGTCCCGGAATGAACGTTCGGCTGCCATTTAACGGGATATTGCTGGTTACCCAGTGCTTGACGATTTGATCGACAATGATCAGACCAACGATTAAAATCAAAGACCATGGCAACAGCGATTGTTTTTTCAATTGATTCTTTTCTGTTTTATTCATGTTCATTTTTTACTGCATTACCCAGCGTAATCTTTAAAGAGTCGATTGAGCGCGCGGAAAATGAAAAGGTCATGACCTCGCCATTAACCGTGATCGTCATGGTATGCTTGGTAAAGCGAGGCTGGCGAATGTCTTTAAGCGGAATGACCAAAAAACGATTCTGCAGCATACGATCAAATACCATTTTGGTCGGCGTTACCAAAACCGTGCGCCGGCCAATCGCCAAAACTGCTAAAATAATAAAAAGCGCTAAAAGCAATGCCGTAATCCAGTTAAAATGGGTAATCTCCAGCCAGACCACGACACTGGCAATGCCAATCAAAAGCATCCAGCACCATTGAATGATTGCCGAGGTTAGATCCGGCTGGTAAAAGTAGCGTTTTTCTTCTTCCAAAATATCACTTCCTAATGTCAATGAGGTAATCAAATGATCAAACTATATACCGATGCTGCCACCAAAGGCAATCCTGGCCCCACCGGACTGGGAATGCTGGTTGTCAAAGACGGCCAGCAGCAGCAGCTTAAAGCTTTTTTGCCGCGGGCTTCCAATCATCAAGGCGAATTTGCCGCGGCGATTGAAGGCTTTGCCTATTTAAAAAAACATTTTTCCAATCAAGAGACCGTGCTGTTTTATACCGACAGCCGCCTGCTGAGCGACGCTGTGGGCAAAGAGCATGCGCGTCATTATGAAAACGTGCTGAACGAGCTGTTGACCAGTATGGACGATTTTAAAACCGTTGTAGTCCAGTGGGTCCCCGAAAAAGAAAATCAAGGCGCCCACCAGCTGGCCAATCAGGCTCTGCACGAACTAATCAATCAGTCTGACCATCAGTAACCAGTATATCAAACTTTCTTACGGTCTGATCAACAATCCGTCAGTCGCAAAAATTTCTTAAATGCCCTCATCTTACTATATGTAAATTAAGCATTCATGCATTATTTTTAGTCAAAAAATCGCCCTGCCTTGCTTCAGACAGGACGATTTTTTTGCGACTATTTGGGTTACTCAATTACAATGTAGGATTTGATCGTCTTACAGTCAGCCATATCACGATAGGCTTCATTGATCTGATCCAGCATATAGGTTTTGGTAAACACTTTGCCTGGATTGATCTGCCCATCCAAAACCGCCTTTAAAAGCACGTTTTTATCATAGGTCGTCACACTTGCCGAACCACCAGCCATTGCAATATTGTGGGCAAACAGCGTGAATGGATCGACATTGCTGTGCGGCACGCCGATTCGACTGACGTGAGCGCCATTGTGAACTACTGCCAGACACTGATTGATTGAAGCTTCTGTACCGACACAGTCTAATGCCGCGTCAGCACCACCGCCAAGCAGCTCCTTGACCTTTTTTACTCCTTCATCGCCACGTTCAGCAACATACGCCGTCGCGCCAAATTCCTGGGCCAGTTTTTGCCGATCCTCATGACGACTCATGATAACGACTTGCGAGGCTCCCATCATTTTAGCAGCAATTACGGCACATTGACCAACCGCGCCGTCACCAACGACAACAACACGATCGCCATGCTTAACCTCAGCCGTTCGTGCGGCATGATAGCCGGTTGCCATCACGTCGGCCAACGTCATAAACGACTTCATCATGCCTTCGCTATAGTCTTCTGGCTGACCAGGAATCTTAATCAAAGCCCAGTTGCCATGCTTAAAGCAAATATATTCTGATTGAAAACCTTCGCTCCAGTTATCATAAAGAACGCGCTCATCACAGGTGCCATCATAACCAGCCAGACAGGCAGCACAATGTCCACAGCCATGCGTGAATGGAGCAATAACAAAATCACCTGGCTTGACCGTTGTAATCGCACTGCCGACCTCTTCAACGATCCTCAGCGCTTCGTGACCGCTGTTAACTGAGTCGTTGGCCTTTTGATCACCTGCTGAATAGGCCCATAGATCTGAACCGCAGACGCAGGTCCGAATCACACGAATAATTACGTCATCATCGGCTTGCAAGGTTGGCTTGGCAGTCTCTTTAATCACCATTTTACCGGGTTCAGCAAAAATTGCTGTTTTCATCCAAAATTCCTCCTTACGATTTTATCAGCCGGACACATCGACTTAGGTATAGCTTAATCCTTAAAGCGTACTTTAAGTCAACCCGTTCAGTCGTTAAAAACAGCACGATCCGAACCATCTGACTTTAATCTTAGGCTATTGATAGCGTCCCGTTACGCTGGATCGTTTTTAATATCAGCTCGAAAATTTTTCAAAATAAAAACCGACCACCACCACGGGCAGTCGATTCTGCTTAATAAATTTAATGATTGAGCCTAAAGTGCCTGCGTAGCAAATGAACGACTCTCCAAAGCCTTCAACAGGGCATTGACCGTATCAAGCGCCGTCAAAAGCGGGATATTGTGCTCAATTGCCGTCTGCCGAATCACAAAGCCATCCGAAGCCTTTTCATAGTCATGTTCCATGGTATTGATAACCAGATCCACGTCATTGTTCTTTAAGACGTCCAAAATGTTGGCCCGCTTGGTATCCTCTTCATGCAGCTTGCCAACCGTCGTAACGTGCAGGCCGTTTTGCTTCAAGAAGTCTGCCGTGCCATCCGTAGCCAAAATTCGGTAGCCGATCTTGGCAAAGCGCTTGGCCAGTGGCAAAATCGTCTCTTTATCACGGTCCTCAATCGTCAGTAAAACATTGCCATAGTCCGGCAGATGCATCTTGGCACCTTCAAATGCTTTATAGAGTGCCTTTTCAAACGTGTAGTCGCTGCCCATGACCTCACCGGTAGATTTCATCTCAGGTCCCAAGTAGCTGTCAACGTCATCCAGCTTATTGAAGCTAAAGACTGGCGCCTTAACATGAATGGTCTTTGACTCTGGGTAGAGACCATCTTGATATTCTTGACTGGCCAATGACTCGCCCAAAATCACGCGGGTTGCTACCTGAGCCATTTCGATTCCCGTAATCTTGCTCAAAAACGGTACCGTCCGGCTGGCCCGTGGATTGACTTCCAAGACATAGGCCTCGTGGTTATGAATAATAAATTGAATATTCATGATGCCCACGCACTTCAAAGCTACGCAAAGCTTCTTGGTAGCGGCCACGATCTGCTGCTTAATATCGTCATCAAAGCTTTGTGGCGGATAGACGGCCATTGAGTCGCCAGAGTGCACGCCGGCGCGTTCGATATGCTCCATGATCCCCGGCAAAAGAACCTCTTTGCCGTCACAGATGGCATCAACCTCACATTCACGCCCTTCCAGATAGGCATCGACTAAAATTGGATGATCTTCAGCGGCTGGCGCGTTTTGGCTGAGATATTCGTGCAGTTCTTTTTCATTGTAGACGATCTCCATTGCCTTACCGCCTAAGACGTAGCTTGGCCGTACCAGGACTGGGTAGCCGATCTCCTTGGCCGCTTTTAAGACGCCTACTCCAGTCGTGGCCGTTAACCCAATCGGCTGCTTGAGCTGCAGATCCTTGATGACTTGATCAAAGACTTCTCGGTCCTCGGCCGCATCCAGATCCTTAACCGTGGTCCCCAGAATCTTGACGCCATGCTCAGCCAAGCCCGCTGCCAGATTAATCGCCGTCTGCCCGCCAAATTGAACGATCACTCCCATTGGCTTTTCCAGATCGATCACATTCAGCACGTCTTCCAGTGTCAACGGTTCAAAATAAAGCTTGTCAGAAACCGAAAAGTCAGTTGAAACCGTTTCGGGATTGGAATTCATGACGATCGCCTCATAGCCCAGTCGTTGAATCGCCTTAACGCTGTGAACGGTGGCATAGTCAAACTCTACCCCCTGACCAATTCGAATCGGACCTGAGCCGATAACCAAGACGGACGGCCGCGCGCTTTTGATGCTTTCATTTTCATGATCATACGTACTGTAGAAATATGGCGTCTGCGACTCAAATTCAGCCGCGCAGGTATCAACCATCTTATAGACTGGTACGATGCCGTTTTGCCGACGCAGCTGACGGACGCTGTCGGCATCAGTCTGCCAGAGGTCGGCAATCGTTGGATCAGAAAAGCCGTACTGTTTAGCCAGTTTTAACACGGCGGCATCTTTAGGGCTGGCCTTGATCTGATCTTCCAGTTCCACGATATGTTTTAAGATATCCAAAAAGTAAACGGTAATCTTAGTCAGCTCATGCAGGTCTTCTAGGCTGTAGCCACGCCGCAGCGCCTCAGCCAGATAAAAGATTCGATCGTCTTGAACGTGCACCAGCTTATCTTCCAGCTCAGTATCAGATGCTGCCTGTGCCTCTTGTGAAAACAGGTCCTTTTGATCGATTTCCAGGGAGCGAACGGCTTTTTGAACGGCTTCCTCACAGTTGCGGCCGATTGCCATAACTTCACCGGTTGCCTTCATTTGACTGCCCAGACGACGATCAGCATGCGTGAACTTGTCAAATGGCCAACGCGGAATCTTGCAGACTACATAGTCCAGTGCCGGTTCAAATTCGGCAAACGTCGTCCCAGTAACCGGGTTCTTGATCTCATCTAAGGTCAGCCCCACCGCGATCTTGGCTGCCATCTTGGCGATTGGATAACCCGTTGCCTTGGAAGCCAATGCTGAAGAACGCGAAACCCGCGGATTGACTTCGATCACGTTATATTGATAGCTGTTAGGATCAAGGGCTAATTGAACGTTGCAGCCGCCTTCGATCTTGAGCGCCCGAATCAGTTTGAGCGCGCAGTCACGAAGCATCTGATATTCACGATCAGAAAGCGTCTGGCATGGAGCAAAAACGATTGAGTCACCAGTATGAATACCAACTGGATCAAAGTTTTCCATACAGCAGACTACCATGGCGTTGTCCGCTGCGTCACGCATCACCTCAAACTCAATCTCCTTATAGCCAGCAATTGATTTTTCGATCAGACACTGAGTTGCCGGCGAAAGATCCAGACCATTAGCAGCAATAGCCTTTAGCTCGTCATCATTATGACACATGCCGCCGCCAGTACCACCCATTGTAAAGGCCGGCCGCACGATCACCGGATAGCCGATCTCATGAGCAAACTCAAGCGCTTCTACAACCGTGCCTACTGTCTTGGAAGCAGGTACCGGTTCGTTTAAGCGCTGCATCAGCTCTTTGAATTTTTCACGGTCCTCAGCCTCATCAATTGAAGCCAGCTTAGTACCCAGCATCTGGATGTTAAGTTCATCTAAGATACCGGTCTTACCAAGTGCTACGGCCAGGTTTAAGCCAATCTGCCCACCCAGCGTCGGCAGAATTGCATCTGGATATTCCTGGCGAATAATTCGTGATACCGATTCGACCGTTAATGGCTCAATATAGACGTGATCGGCAATTTCCGTGTCCGTCATGATCGTGGCGGGATTGGAATTGACCAGCACCGTTTCATAGCCTTCCTCGCGCAGGGCCATGCAGGCTTGAGTTCCTGAATAATCGAATTCCGCGGCCTGACCAATAATAATTGGCCCCGAGCCGATTACCAAAATTTTATGAATATCTGTCCGTTTAGGCATTGGTGCGTGCTTCCTTTCGTTGATCTACCATGCTGATAAAGTCATCAAACAAACCATCGGCATCATGCGGACCCGGCGCGGCATCTGGGTGGAACTGAACCGAAAAGGCCGGATATTGACGATGACGCAAACCTTCAACCGTCCCATCATTGATCTCGACATGTGTGATCATCAGTTTTTCTTTATCAACTGAAGCGGGATCAACCGCGTAGCCATGATTTTGTGAGGTAAAGACGATCTGACCGGATGCAATGTCTCTGACCGGATGATTAAATCCACGATGACCAAATTTCATCTTGTAGGTGCTGGCCCCGTTAGCTAAGGCAAAAATCTGATGACCCATGCAGATGCCAAATACTGGCAGGTGTTTCTCAATCTCAGCCACCATTTCAGCTGCGGCCGTCATTTCTTCGGGATTGCCGGGACCATTGGAAAGCAAAACACCATCTGGATGCAGATTCAAGATTTCTTGAGCTGTTGTTGAATATGGCACCACGATCGTATTGCAGTCTCGTTTGGCCAGTTCCCGCAGAATACTGTGCTTGGCACCAAAATCAACTACTACGATATTGCGCTTGGTACCAGGATTAGGATAGAGCGTCTTGGTTGAGACCTGACTGATGATGCCTTTGGTTGGATTTTGACGCTTTAATTCTTTAACCACACTGTCAGCATCGGTGATTGAATCGGCAATTCGTCCGCGCAGCGTGCCAAAATGACGCAGCTTGCGAACCAGCTCACGCGTATCGATTCCCTGCAGGCCCGGAATGTTCATCTTTTCCAAAAAACCGGGCAGTGTATCCTGCATGCGCCAGTTGCTAGGAATCCGCGCCACCTGTCGACAGATGACGCCTTTGATCTGCGGCTGCAGTGATTCAAAATCATCCAGCGTGACACCGTAATTGCCGATCAGCGGGTTGGTAAACACCAGGATCTGATTGGCATACGACTGGTCGGTAATGGCCTCTTGATAGCCGGTCATCCCCGTAGTAAAGACGACTTCGCCAGTGGTCTGCACAGCGGCACCAAAGCCCTCGCCCTCATAGATCGAGCCATCCTCCATAATCAAATAACGTTTCATTGCAATCTCCCTTTTCTAAACAATCTCACTCAATCAGGCCTGTGCCAGTTCACCCTGCTTGATCAAAACGACGCTGTCTTGTCCATCAGTCTCGCTGACGTTGACCTTTACTCGTTCCTGCATGGACGTTGGAATGTTTTTGCCGACAAAATCAGGCCGAATCGGCAGCTCACGATGACCACGATCAACCAAAACCGCAACCTGGACGCGCTTGGGCCGCCCTTGATCCATAATTGCATCCATGGCTGCCCGGATCGTCCGGCCAGTAAAGAACACGTCATCGACCAGCACCACGCGCTTATCATTGATGTCAACGCCCAGCCTTAGATTTTCCTTAGCGGTGTCTGGTCGTCGATCGTCGCGATAGTTGGTAACGTCCAGCTCACCAACTGGTACCGCAACGTTTTCCAGTTTCTGCAGCTGATCAGCAATGCGACGCGCCAGATAGACTCCGCGCGTCTTAATACCGATCAGGACCAAATCCTGGGTTCCTTTGTTGCTTTCGACAATTTCGTAGGTGATTCGCGTTAAGGCGCGTTTCATGGCCATCGCATCATAAAATTCTTTCATTTCGCCAAACTCCTTACAAAATTTGTCCAATAAAAAGCACTGCTCCACGACTCGTGAACCAGTGCTCCAACATATTGTTTAAAAGCGCGACCAAAACGTCGACCAAATTTAAACGATGCTGCCTTGCTAGCCTCACGGGACTAAATTTAAAGGACATATAGATTGTTATTTAATTTAATGGATAGCTATACGTTTGTCAAGCATATTTTCGAAATTTCTGTTTATTGTTTCAAAATCAAGCGTTTACATATTAATCAAAGAAATGCTGTTTTTAAGGTTAAAACTACTGGATTTCGGCTATTTTAACGTTTATCACTGCCGATATTCCCTTTTATTTAAATAAATTAAATCATTTTACCTTAATGGTTTAATAATTTTTATTCATTTTTTATACATATTCAGCAATAAAAAAGTCCGATGCGATCTGGCATCAGACTTTCTGACTATTCAGTATAGTAAAGCAGGCAGCAGGCACCCAAGCCCGTATGCGTTGCAATAATCGGCACTGTTTCGCGAATGACGATCGGCAGCTCTGGACAGATAGCCTGAACTCTTTCTTTAAGCCGCTCAACTTCACTCATGCCTTCAACATGCGAGATGCCAACACCCAAAACTTTAGGACCACTGGCCATCTCATCTAAGATCTTATCCCATTTCTTATGGATCGCTTTCATGCCGCGACCCTTGGAAGCTACGTGGATCTCGCCATCATAAACCTGCAGCATAATCTTGATGTTCATAAACCGAGACAACGCACCGGCAAACTTGCTGATTCGACCACCCGCTACCAGATTATCGAGATTATCGATTGCCAGATACAGCTTGCTCTTTTGCAAAACGTCCTTCATCTTGGCAATTGCATCATCAACCGTTCCGCCGTCTGCAATCACCTTGGCGGCTTCGATGATTTGAAAGGCCATACCGCGGTCGGTTGACTGACAGTCGTATACCGTTACCTTGGTCTTGGTTAGGTTGGCAGCCTGCTCAGCAGCATGAACCGTGCCACTGATCGATGCCATCATCGTCACGCACAGAACCTCGCTGCCGTCTGCCCCCGTCTGATCAAAGGCATCAACGAACTTGCCAATTGGCGGCTGCGAGGTTTTCGGCAGCGACTTGGCATTTTTCATCATCGTTGGGAACTGATCGTTGGTAATAGTTTCGCGTTCAACATAAACCGTCCCGTCAATCATTACTGACAGTGGTACGATCGTAATATCATATTTTTTAATTTCTTCATCGGTAAGGCCAGCTGAAGAGTCAGCCACAATTTTAATCTTTGACATGGAAATTACCCACTTCCTGATCAAGTTTGATATAATGTATCTAGTATCGTAAACTAGATACATTATTTTAAAGACTAAATACATTATAAACTTAGTCTGCCGGGCATGCAAACTGCCTTGATAATTAACTTTAGTATAGCATAAATAACGACTGATTTCATTGCCGAGCACTTTTATGAAAGGAGTATTCAACTTGCAGATGAAAAACTCAACATCACATCGCCAAACCCTTTTAATTGAAATCGCCAATGCCATTACTCACGGTGTTGGTGCGGCCCTGGCCATTGCCGGATTGGTGATCTTGATCGTGCGGGCGGTACATACCGGCAGCCCCATGCGCATCGTTACTTTTTCAATCTATGGCGCGGCTTTAGTCCTGTTCTTTTTAGCCTCAACACTGTTTCACTCGCTGATCTTTACTCGTGCTAGACGGGTCTTTCAGATTCTGGACCACGACATGATCTACCTGGTCATTGCCGCCAGCTACACGCCATACTGTCTGGTGGCCATTAAAGGCTGGCAGGGCTGGACGCTGTTTGGCATTATCTGGGCCATGGCGACTGCTGGCATCATCTATAAAAGCATCTGGTTTCAAAAAAAGGGCAAATGGTCGACGATTTTCTACGTGATCATGGGCTGGATGTGCGTGCTGGCATTTTGGCCGCTTTGGCACGCCTTGGGACCAGTTGGCTTTGGCATGCTACTAGCGGGAGGCATCACCTATACGCTGGGCGCCCTGCTCTACAGCATGCCAACCCGTTACACGCATCTGATCTGGCATCTTTTTGTCATGGTCGGCACGGCATTCATCTACTTTTCGATCCTATTTTACGTCTAGTTTTTAATCCAATGCTCAAAGCGGCAGTCGGGAACGTCCGGCTGATCGCTTTTTATTTTCTCCACATCTGCCAAACGCCATCCCTGATAGTCAATGGCCGGCATTTTGGTATCGCCGCCAAAGCGCCGTTCAACCACCGTTCGATAAAGATCGCCAGCTAATGGCAGCAGCGTTTGATAGATCTGTGCTCCGCCAATAACAAAACAGCGCTGGCCAGCCAAGCGATCCGCCAGCAGCTCCTTTAGCTCTTCAACACTGTGTACCACCGTAATCTTGGCATCGTCCAGTTTTTGATGCGTCAAGACGATATTTTCGCGCTTCGGCAGCGGTCGGCCGATCGACTTGAACGTATTGGCACCCATAATTACCGGATGATTAAGCGTCACGGCTTTAAAATGCTTCAAATCGGCAGGCAGATGCCATGGCATGGTGCCGTTTTTGCCGATATAGCCGTCTGGATCCTGCGCCCAGATAAAGTCCAGCTGATTCATAAAAACACCCCTTAAACGGCAACTGGGGCCTTGATCCCGGCCTCGTGCTCATAGTTTTCCAGCTTAATGTCTTCCATTTCATACTGATCAACTGGTTTTGGATCAGCCGGCAAAATCAGTTTGGGCGCTGGATGCGGCGTCCGTGAAAGCTGTTCTTTAATCTGCTCAATGTGATTGCTGTAGATGTGCGCATCTCCTAAAGTATGCACGAACTCGCCCACGCCCAGGCCGCACTCCTTGGCAATCATGTGCGTCAAAAGCGCATAGCTGGCGATGTTGAACGGCACGCCTAAGAAAATATCGGCACTGCGCTGATACAGCTGACAGCTCAGCTTGCCATCATTGACGTAGAATTGAAACATCGTGTGGCAAGGCGGCAGTGCCATGCTGTCCACGTCTTCTGGATTCCAGGCCGAAACGATCATCCGGCGTGAATCCGGCGTGGTCTTGATCTGTTCGATGACTTTGGCAATCTGATCAATGTAGTGGCCATCGCTGGTTTTCCAGTGCCGCCATTGTGAGCCATAAACCAGCCCCAGATCGCCATATTTTTGCGCAAACTCATCATCATTCAAGATGCGATCGCAAAAGGCCTTTTTTTCTGCCAGATAGACCTTTTTAAATTCGGGATCCTTAAGCCAGCGGTGACCAAAATCCGTCATGTCTGGGCCTTGGTATTCTGGACTTTCCACCCATTTTTTAAAGGCCCATTCATCCCAGATATGATTCTTGTGCTGCAGCAGGAAGCGAATGTTGGTATCGCCGCGCAAAAACCACAGCAGCTCGCTTTTGATCAGACCAAACGGAACAAATTTGGTGGTTAGAATCGGAAAACCGGCGTTGAGATCAAAATGCATCTGATAGCCGAAAACCGAGCGCGTTCCCGTCCCCGTCCGATCGCTCTTTTCGTGCCCATGCTCTAATACGTAGCGGGCCAGATCCAGATACTGCTGTTCATTGTCATTGATTGCCATGTCTAATCTTCCTTTCGCTGTTCAAATAAGTTCCATTCTAACATATCGTCGGCTGACTGGCTCTTGATTAGAACCGCCTATTCATCCACAAACTCGCTGAGGTATTCCCAGCGTGCGGTTTTTTCTGCCAAGGCTTTTTGAACCCCATCCAGTTCTTTTTGCAGTTCCGCCAGTTTGGCGTAGTTATCGCCATTAGCTGCCATTTCTTCTTCAATCTGCTTTTGGCGTGTGTCCAGCTGATCGATTTCTTCGTCAATATGATCCCATTCCAGTTTTTCGGCATAGGTCAGCTTGGTCTTTACCTTGGCAGTGTTGGCCGTTTTAGCAGGGGCGGCCGTTTTCTTGGCGGCTGCCTTGGCCGCGGATTTAGCTGCCTGAGCCGCCTGTGCATCAGCTTGGGCCTTTTTGAGATATTCAGTGTAGTAGCCGCGGTAGCGCTCAATCTTGCCTTGACCACGGAAGATCAGCAGATTATCAGCCACCTTGTCCAAAAAGTAGCGGTCATGCGAAACCGTAATGACCGTTCCAGCGAAATCGTCCAAATAGTCTTCCAATACCGTCAGTGTGCCAATGTCCAAATCGTTGGTTGGCTCATCCAAAAGCAGGACGTTTGGCTGCTGCATCAAGATTTTTAACAGATACAGCCGCCGCTTTTCACCACCAGAAAGCTTCCGAATCAGCGTTCCATGCATAAATCGCGGAAACAAGAAACGCTCCAGCAGCTGCGTAACGTTGACCCGATTGCCGTTTTTATCGACCACGTTGTCAGCGACTTCAGTCAGATAGCTGATCATACGCTTGTCGTCATCAATGCCTTCCGTCTGTTGCGTGTAGTATCCCAGCTTAACGGTCTCGCCAATCTTCAAAACGCCCGAATCAAGCTTGGTGCGGCCAGCAATCACATTTAAAAGCGAAGTCTTGCCGGCACCGTTTTCGCCGGTAATGCCGATTCGATCGCCGGCCTGCACCAGCCAGTTGAAGTCGTCTAAAATTTCATGATCGCCATACTTAAGATTGGCATGCTGCATTTCAATGACGTCTTTGCCCAGTCGCTGCGAGCCCAGTTCAATCGAGATGTCCTCATCAACTTTAAGCTTGCCCAGGTTGTCCTTGAGTTCATTAAAACGATTGATCCGGCCCTTTTGTTTGGTTGAGCGCGCCTTAGCTCCATGCCGCATCCAGGCCAGCTCTTTTTTGTAAAGGGCCTGCCGCTTGCGCTCGCCTTCCTGTGCCAGTTCAACCCGGGTCGCTTTTTGGGCTACGAAGTCCTGATAGTTGCCGTCATAATGATAAAGCTTGCCAAACGACAGCTCCCAGATATGATTGGCAACCTGATCCAAAAAGTAGCGGTCATGCGTAACGACCAGCACGGCCCCGCGATAACTGGCCAGATAGTCCTGCAGCCACATGATCGAGTCGATGTCCAAATGATTGGTTGGCTCATCCAGCATCAGCAGATCAGGTTCTTGAATCAAAACCTGGGCCAGGCCAACCCGCTTGCGCTGACCACCGGAAAGCTCCTTGATTTTTTGGTTGGCGTCATTGATTTTCAGTTGCGTTAAAATCGTCTTGACGCGGCTATCGGCTTCCCAGGCGTCCTCTTGATCCATAGCAGCCTGCATCTTGATAAATCGATCGCTTAATCTGGAATCTTCAGGATGCGCGCTATAATCCAGCAGCGCTTTTTCATATTGCCGAATCGTTTGAAAGACTGGCTGCCCGCCAGCAAACACGGCATCCATGATCGTTTTTTCTTCATCCAGGTCCGGCTGCTGTTTCAAAAAGCCAATCGAATAGTCGCTGGGTTTGATGATCTCGCCGGCCTCAGGACTGACCGCACCACTGATAACGTTTAAAAGCGAGGTCTTACCGCTGCCGTTGGTGCCGATCAAGCCAATGCGGTCCTGTTCGTTGATAATGAACGAAACGTCTTTAAACAGTGTCTTTTCACCATACGTACTGGTTAAATTTTCAGCTCTTAATGTTTTCATTGCCATCCTCTTTTGCTAATTGTGCCGCTGCCGCTAATAACGCGTTTTGATCGTTGGGCAGCTTCCGATCCAAGACCTGCTGCTGAAGCTGATGTAGAATCCAGCCCATCTTCGGCCCCGGTTTGACGTGCGCCAGCTTAATCAATTGGCCGCCATTGACTGCCAGTTCCTTGGCGCTTTTGATCGGCAGTGCCTGGTAGCGATCACGCAGGTCAAGTTCTTCTTGCGACTGACCAAATAATGCCGCGACTCGATTGGCACTGATCAAAAGCTTTTCTCCAGTAGCAAACAGAATTGCTGGCGTCAGCTGATCATTTAAAATCGCATCGGCTGCCAAAACGATTTTCTGCACGGCGCCGATCAAATCATTGGAAGTCTTCCAAGCTTTTAAAAAGGCATTGCGCTGGGCATGATCCAACTGCATGACCAGCATCAGCACCGCCCAGGCCTCAGCTTCTGTTTTCAGCTGCCATGGCTTTAGGTCCAGCAGCTGATCAAGGGCCGCCTTTTGATCCGCCAGTTTCGGACAATAACGGTAAAGATCAGTCTCAATCAGATCGGTCAATCCGGCCACGGGGTTCTGTCCTAACAGCAGTTTTTCAAATTCAACCCGAATCCGTTCCACGGCAATCTTTTCCAGCAGTGGCGCGTTGTCTTTGATGCCCTGTTTGGTTGGTTCGTCAATCTTAAAGTTCAGCTTGCTGGCAAAACGAACGGCCCGCATCATCCGCAGCGCGTCTTCATGAAAACGTTCAGCCGGTTCACCCACCGCCTTGATCAAGTGCCGCTTTAAGTCGCCCAGCCCATCAAACAAATCGATGACCTCGCCGTTTTCCTTCAGCGCCAAGGCATTGATCGTAAAGTCGCGCCGCTTTAAGTCTTCTGCCAGTGAGCGGACAAACGTTACCGAATCTGGACGGCGAAAGTCCTGGTAGCCAGATTCAGTTCGAAAAGTGGTCGTTTCGTAGCCAATACCATGATCTAAAATCATGACCGTCCCATGCTCAATACCGGTATCAACCGTACGATTAAAGATCTGCTTGATTTCGGCCGGATAGGCGCTGGTGGCAATGTCGATGTCATGAATCGGATCGCCTAAAATCGTATCGCGCACGCAGCCGCCAACAAAATAAGCTTCAAAGCCTGCCTGCTCAATACGTTGCAGAATCGGCCGCGCTGGTTCAAAGACGGCCGGCAGTTTTTCGATTTTCACGGATATCATTTCCTTGTTTCGTGGATTTGGTTTTTATAACCAGTCCTAACTATTTTAGCAAACTTTCCAGGACTCGAAAACGCGATCTGCAATTTAGCAAACTTTATAATTCTAACTCAGTGATCATCATAAAAGGACACTGATTGGGCTTTATCAACTAAAAAAAGCACCAGCGCTCGAATTAGTTGACGAAGACATCAGCAATTTGGTTATGCTTGCTTTTGGTTGCTTTTCGCGTTATTGTTAAGGTAAATCATTACTACGGAAAAATAAATCAGAAAGGAGCTTTTTTATGGACCAATATCCTTACCAGACCGCCTTTCATCGGGAGCTTAAAACCATTGGTCGCGCGCAAATGACCATTGATGCCTATGATGCCACGCTGCGCCAATTATTTAACTATCTTGAAGATCAGCGTCCGATCTATGCTCATGACCCAAGCGCCAACAACGTAACGGAAACCGACGTCCGGGCCTACCTAAACTGGCTGCGTGATGAACAAGACATTACTCTGGCAACTTTTAACAAGGTGCTTTCTCAGCTCAGCCGCTATTTCCGCTTTTTGTTTACGCATCAGCTGATCGACAACTATCCTACGCTGACTATTCATGGCAAGGCAACTAAGCCTAATCAGCATCTTTCCACTAAATGGCTGCTCAAGCTGGATGATATTCTCGCTGATGATCATCTTCAGCTCTATACCCGTGCCGTTTTGTTCTTGAGCAGCCGCGGCTATACAGTTGCTGAGTTCCTGCAGCCAGGATTTGGCGACGTATGGCGCAGCCTGCAACCCAAAAACACCGTTGAACAGAATTTCATGAAGACCTTTACTGCCTATATCGCACCTATTCAGCAGCTGCAGAACTGCCAGGATATCTTTTTAAAGCAGCGGCTGAATCGCGAGCATCCTTGGATCAGCAACGCCGGTTTGTTTAAATACCTCAAAGCCGATGAGGACTACCTGGGCTTTAAGCTGGCTCCCAAGTATCTGCACCAAAGCTATATTCTTTATGAGATTGCTCAGCATCGTGACGCCACGCCCCAAGAACTGCAGACACGGCTGAGACTGAATCCACAGTCCCTGCTCTATTATCAGCGTCTCTTGCTGCAGCTTAAATAAAAAGGTTCCGCTCGGTGCGGAACCTTTTTTTATTTAGAATATTTCTTGATCCAGGCGCTCCTGCATTTCAGTATCAGCGGGATTAAGCCGTACGTAATGCTCCATTTCATCGATCATCAAGTCACGCTGCCCGGTTTCTTGGTAAAAGCTGATCAGACTCTTTAAAAAATCAACGTTTTCATTATAGCTTGGCATCGCTGCCTGATAGAACCGCTCGGCCAGGTCGTATTTTTCCAATGCCTGATAGGAGACTGCCAGATTCCAATCCAGCTGGGGATCGACTTCATCTGCCTTGACCAATGGGGCCAGCAGCTTGACATTGACCTGGTGCTCGCCCAGCTTGATCAGCAGATTGCTGTATTCCAAAGTAATCGTCAAATTGTCCGGATCCAGCTCATGAGCCTGCTGCAGATATTTTTGCATCAGTTTAAAATCGCCAACGTGGCTGGCCATTCTTGCCGCCAATGCAAAAAGATTCTCATTGTACTGATCAACGCCCAGACCTTCTTGAACGGCTTTCAGACCGGCCTCATACTGTTGCGTCTGCTCATAGGCCCGCGCCAAGGCAGGATAAGCCGAGGCGTACTGGTCATCGTCTTTGATCAGATCAGTCAGCGTTTCAATGGCATCCTTGAATTCACCCAATTCCAGCTGCGTCAGTCCGGTTTGAAAACGAACGTCGCTGGTTTGATATGCTGGCGCCACCTGCTTGAGATAGCCCAGTGCCTGCTCATAATGACCGCTTTGTGCGTAGGCCATTCCTAAGCGCGCCGCAATATCAACCTTGGCAAACTCTACGGCACCGGTTTGAATCAGTGCAAAATAAAACGGCACTGCTTTGTCAAATTGACCCACCAGATAGTAGAACTCACCCATGGCAAACAAAACGGCCGGCTCTTCTGGGGCTGCTTGATAGGCTTGTTTGAGCTTGGCTTCCGTTACCTCAAACTGCCCCTCGGTTTGGTAAAGGTCTGCCGCCACCAGCAGCGCCTGGACATAAGCTGGTGAATCGGGCGCAATCTGCGTCAGATAGGCCAATGCCTCATCGTTATGACCATTATCGATCGCAATCTCAGCCAGCGCGGTTCGCAGCTCATCTTCATCCGGATAACGCTCCAGCAGCTTCAGATAGGCGCGGCGGGCTTGCGGCATCAGGCCCAGCGCGTATAGCTGTTCCGCCAGATTGAACAGAATCTCATCATCATCTTTGCGCAACGCCCAGGCAAATTCTTTTTGGGCTTCTTCCATGTTGCCATCTTCAATTGCCTGCAGACATTTTTCGGAAAAGGTCACGCTATTTTCCCCCTTAATTTAATCATGCTTTTTTAGTTTAACATAAAACAACCTTAAAACTGTTGATAAACTCTCATAAGCTGCACTGGCAAAGATTATCAAGCCAATAAAAAACGACGATCGAAAAAACGATCGTCGCTTCATTTTTTTATCGTCGTTAATTACTTAACGGCGTCCTTCAAAGCTTTGCCCGGCTTGAATGCTGGAACCTTGCTTGCAGGGATTTCAATTTCTTGTCCAGTTTGTGGGTTGCGACCTTTACGTGCGGCGCGTTGCCGTACTTCAAAGTTACCAAAACCGATTAATTGAACCTTTTCACCCTTGGCCAGAGATGCTTGGATGGAACTGAAGACAGCGTCTACAGCAGCCGTAGCATCCTTCTTCGTCAGACCAGTTGCCGTAGCAACGTCGCTAACCAGTTGTGCTTTGTTTGCCATGTGTTTCACCTCCCACCATTGACGATGGAAATTCCCTCGTCATAGGATCAGTTAATTTTGAGTGGTCCAAAATTAACGAAACAATAACGTGCTCACGCATCATTTCAAAAACTAGATTAGCATAGTGAAACCGCGCTGACAAGCGGTTTAACGGACTTTTTAAATGAAATTTCAATTAAACGCCGATTTGCGAACGTTATCATTAAAATTTAGCTGATTTAGCCGTTTCCAATTGCCAAAAGCTGATAAAAGCCAACATCATCTAAGATTAGTCCGGTTTGGTTTTAGGAACAAAAACCGCTGTCGATCTTATGGCACAGCCTACTTCCGCTTCCGTTTGATCAGATGAATCGGTGTACCTGAAAAATCAAACGCCTGCCGAATCTGATTTTCTAAATAACGGGCATAAGAGAAGTGCATCAGGTCGGGATCGTTTACAAAAATAACGAACGTTGGCGGCTCAATTGCCACCTGAGTTGCATAATAGACGCGCAGACGGCGACCATTCGTGCTTGGCGTTGGATTAGCCGCAATCGCATCCATAATGACGTCGTTGAGCACGGATGATTGAATCCGACGACGACAGTGATCATAGACCTCTTCAATCATCTTTGGCAACTTGATCAGCCGCTGGCGAGTTTTAGCTGAAACAAAGATAATCGGCGCGTAGCTGAGATACTGGAACTCTTGGCGAATCAGATTGGTAAAGTCAGTCATCGTGCGCTGGTCGCGATCTGGAATCGTATCCCATTTGTTGACTACGATAATGATCCCTTTACCAGCCTCATGCGCATAGCCGGCAATATGCTTGTCCAGCTCGCGAATGCCCTCTTCGGCGTTTAAAACGACCAATACCACGTCACTGCCATCAATCGCCCGCATCGAGCGCATCAGAGCATAGCGTTCGGTATTTTCATAAAGCTTGCCTTTTTTCTTGATCCCAGCCGTGTCAACCATCGTAAACTCACGACCATCAGCCTTAAAATGAGTATCAATCGCATCACGCGTCGTCCCGGCAATATTGGATACGATTACCCGGTCTTCACCCAGCATGGCATTGACGATTGAGGACTTGCCAACGTTGGGCCGGCCAATCAAGCTGAAATGAATCGTGTCATCTTCTTCATTGGCGGCATTTTCAGGGAAGTTTTTGATGACGGCATCCAAAAGATCCCCGACCCCGACGCCATGGACACTGGAAACAGGGTATGGTTCGCCCAGACCCAGCGAGTAGAAGTCATAGACATCCGAGCGTCGTTCTGGATTGTCAACCTTATTGACCGCCAAAACGACCGGCTTATCGGAACGATACAGAATCTGCGCAACCTGCTCATCGGCATCAGTAACCCCACTGCGCACGTCAACGACCATTACGATTACGTCGGCTTCATCAATGGCTACTTCAGCCTGTTCACGAATCTGAGTTGACAGTGGCTGATCAGACATTTCAATCCCACCAGTATCAATCAAGCTAAAATGCTTGCCCAGCCATTCGCCGTGGGCATAGATACGGTCACGCGTAACGCCTGGCGTATCTTCAACAATTGAGATTCGTTCGCCGGCAACCCGGTTGAACAGCGTGGACTTGCCAACATTGGGGCGTCCAACGATGGCAACGATTGGATTTGCCATAAAGCGGCACCTTCTTTCTAATTAGATTTAATCTGTTCTTAAATAAAACTTTCCGACTTGCGCCTAAAAAGTCTTGATGAAAAAACAAAGCTGGGAAAAATCCCAGCTTTGCTCTTAACGCAATGTTAAATTACTTGCGAGCGTTCTTCAGTTCATCACCGATCAGATCGCCCAGCGTAAAGCCGTTTTCTTCTTCTGGCATGTTGGCCTTGTAGTCGTTGTTACGACGACGAGGACGACGGTTGCCGCCACGGTGGCCTTCGTTGTTGTCAGAACCAGCTGGCTTTTCTTCCAATGCCTTGATGGACAAGCCAAGACGTTGGTGTTCAGGGTCAACGTTCAGAACCTTAACCTTGACTTCTTCACCTGGCTTCAGAACATCAGCTGGCGTAGCGATGTGCTTGTGGGAGATTTGGGAAATGTGTACCAAACCTTCAACGCCAGGGAATACTTCAACAAAAGCACCAAAGCTGGTCAGGCGCTTAACAGTACCAGTCAAGACAGCACCAACTGGAGCCTTGTCTTGAATGTCATCCCATGGTCCAGGCAGCGTTTGCTTGATGGACAGAGAAATCCGTTCGCGTTCTGGGTCAACGCTCAGAACCTTAACCTTAACGTCTTGGCCAACTTCCAGTACGTCAGATGGCTTGTCAACGTGGTCGTAGGAAATTTCGGAAACGTGAACCAGACCGTCTACGCCGCCAAGGTCGATGAAGGCACCAAAGTTAGTCATCCGAGCTACCTTACCTTCGACAACGTCGCCAGGTTGCAGTTCAGAGAAGACCTTCTTAGCAGCTTCTTCGTGTTGAGCTTGAACGATTTCCTTGTGAGAAAGGATCAGGCGGTTGTCGCTTGGTTCAATTTCAACAATCTTGAATTCAAGTTCTTGACCCTTGAATTGGTTCAAGTCTTCAACGTAGTGGTCAGTAATCATTGAGGCAGGTACGAAACCACGAACGCCAGCATCTACAACCAGACCACCCTTAACAGCTTGGGTAACCTTAGCCGTGATCGTTTCACCAGCTTCGAATTTCTTTTCCAGATCGTCCCATACCTTCATGGCTTCCAAGCGCCGGTGTGAAAGCAGGTAGCTGCCGTTTTCCTTGTCGCTGCCAATCTTGGAGATGACAACCAGGTCCAGTTCGTCGCCGACCTTCACAACCGTGTTGATGTCTTCAACGGGCTTGGAAGACAGTTGGTTAGCCGGGACAACCCCTTCAACACCTGAGTCTTCAATACCAACGATCGCTTGACGATCATCAATTTGCAGTACCTTGCCCTTAACAACATCGCCAACCTTAACTTCTTTGATGCTGTCGAGCGCTTCTAACATCGCGTCTTTGTTTTCGTTTTCAGCCATTAAAAAAAATCCTCCTTGCAACAATCAACTCTAGCCACTATTTTACTAGAGTTGAACCAAGTTTACCAGTGTTTAGAATTAATTGTCCTGGTTTTTTTTAATCAGTGCGCTGATTTCATCAACTACCTGATCAATCGTTAAGCTCGTCGTATCAATTAAAATCGCATCTTTAGCCTGGGTCAGCGGCGAGACCTTGCGCGTTGAATCTTTTTGATCACGCAGTTTGATAGCTGCTTCCAGCTCGTCCAGTGATTGCGTTGCCAGACCTTTTTGCAGATTTTCCTCATAGCGGCGCCGGGCTCGCTCATGAGCACTGGCAACCAAAAACACCTTAACCTGAGCGTCTGGCAAAACCGTCGTGCCAATATCGCGACCATCCATCACGATCCCGCCAGCCTGAGCAATCTGTCGCTGCTGTTCAACCATTTGAGCGCGGACTTCTGGAATGGCGGCAACTGCTGAAACGTTGGCCGCGATCTTTTCTGTGCGAATATCTTTAGTGACCTCATGACCATCAACGAAAACACGCTGATCTGGCTGACCGGGCTCAAACGTGATCTTGATTCGGCGAGCCAGATCGATTACTCGCTTGGTATCGCTGACATCAATTCCATTTTCCAATGCTGCCCACGTTACCGAACGATACATGGCGCCGGTATCGCAGTAGACGTAGCCAAACTGCTTGGCAATAATTTTTGCGACCGTGCTTTTTCCTGATGAGGCTGGACCATCAATGGCCACTTGCAATCCTTTTTCCATAAGTTTTCAAATTCTCCCCTTATTTGACCCGCAGTCGCTGACCTGGGTACAGCGGCGTATTGGGTGATATATTGTTAAGGCTGGCCAGCTCCGCAACTGTCAGCCCATTATTGGTTGCCACGCGATAGATGCCCTGCCCTGAGCCAACCGTCGTATACTTTGCCCTACTCTCACTGGTTGATGAGGTACTGGCAGCCGCACTTGAAGATGAGCTGCTCTGGGCACTGGTAATACTGGTTGAATCCGCTTGACTGCTGCTTTTGGCTTTAGCCGTCTTGGTTTTGGCAGTCTCAGCAGCGCTTGACTTGGACTTGGTTTTAGACTTCGCGTGGCTGGATGCTTTTTTTGCCTTGCTCGATACAGACTGAGCAACCTTTTCCGTCTGCTGCGGATGATTGAATGACTGCTCATGATGAACCCAATAAATAATTGGGGTTGCTGCTAAAATCACGATCAAGACGATCAGTATCGTCGTGATGCGTGAATTATGCGAGCTTTGTTTGCGATGGGCCGTTCGCGACAGGTGACCGGAATCATCAAGGTCTTGATTGTCTTCAAAGGTCTTGTCCCAAAGTTTGCCGGCCTCTTGGCGATGGTCTTCACGTCGTTCACTCATTAACGAACGCTCCTTTATATTTCAGTGATTGAATCGATTGTAGCGCAAAAAAGCCATGCCTGTCTAGCCAGTTTTCGATTCCTTGGCAAACAGAAACTGCAGCCGCTTTTGCCAATCCAGCTGATCGTTGACGACCGGATTCACCGCGGCCGGCAGCTTAAGATCACTCAATCGCCAGTCGTTTTGATGACAGTCGCAGCAGTTGGGACAATCAACCGGCAATTCACCAAAATAACGCATGATATTGGCACGACGGCACTTTTTTTCACTAACGTAGCTCAGCATGGCTGCCAGCTGCTGATTGACCAGGCGGCCTCTTTTTTTGAGCATCGCGGTTAATCGTGCATAGTTCCAGCCATGGCTAAGATAAAACTCAATCAATTCGGCTTGCGGCCCCAGCGCATTTCCCGGCAGCTTTTTTTGCTGGACTTTTTCCACGACTGTTTGACTTGGCAGTTCAATCTGACTGAGCTGTCTTTGAATCTGTTCATCACCTGGTGAATACATCAACAGCGCGAGGGCTGGTTTTTGATTGCGACCCGCCCGCCCGATCTCTTGTACGTAGCTTTCCAGACTGCCAGGCAAATGATAGTGAATCACATAGCGAATATCGTCTTTATCAATGCCCATGCCAAAAGCACTGGTAGCACAAACGACCTGCAATTGTCCCTGCATGAACTGCTGCTGAATGCGAAAGCGATCAATTGCCGAAATCCCAGCGTGATATGCCGCGATCTCAAGTCCAGTCATTTCACCCAGCCAGTCTGCCAGCTCATTGGCCAGCTTGCGGCTGGAAAAATATATAATCCCGCCGCCACCCAGCTCATGCAGCCATTTAGCCAGCCGCTGCCGCTTTTGCTGATCATTTTCAACCTGATCGACTGCCAAAAAGATATTGGGACGATTGACCGAACGAATCACCCGCTTGACGTTTTTTTCATCAAGCCCCATTTTTTGGAGAATATCATTTTGAACCCGCGGTGTGGCAGTGGCCGTCAATAACAGGATCGGCGGCCGCCTCAAATCGTTTTCAACTTCTTTTAGCAGCAGATACTCGGGGCGAAAATCAGGACCCCACTGCGAGATACAATGTGCTTCATCAATTACCAACAGACTGATCCGACACTTTCTTAATGCATGCTTGATTGAAGGCTGAGCCAGGATTTCCGGCGAGGCGAAGATAAAGCGATAGGCCGCCAGCCGATTTAAGACCTGCTGACGCGAGCGACCCGTTAAAGTAGCGTTCAGCATTACGACTTGGCGCTCACCATGCTGACGCAGGCGGTCGACTTGATCCTGCATTAAAGAGATCAGTGGCGAAACGATCAAGACACTGCCTGGCATCAGATAGGCTGGCAGCTGATACAGCAGCGTCTTGCCGGCCCCCGTTGGCAGAACCGCCAAGACGTCATTTTGATTCAAGACAGCTTGAATCGTTTCCTTTTGGCCTGGCCGAAATTCATCAAAACCAAACTGCTGCTTCAGTGTTTGATACAGCCGCTGCTCATCCATTGTGCTCACCTCCCTTAATAATCTGAAAGAGCCGGTATTCAAAGAAGCTCTGTTCATTTTGCAATTTGTCGGCTGGTGATTGCGGCTCGAGGATCGGCGGCAGAAATTCCCAGGTAGCTGGTTTGCCATGATACTGCGCGGCCAGCCGGTCAATTTGTGCTGGAGTCAGCAGGCGGTCAAGCGGCAGCGCCTCTGGCATAAAGATTGCTGCTTCCAGAATATGTTCACGAATGGTCCCCAGCTTCAAACGCCTTCTTTGACTGATCCGTTCAAGCGAAAGCCCCTGTTCAAACATTCTTAGAGTAATCGTGGCACTGTGATTAAGCGGTGTATCATGCAGATGATCGTACAGCAGACTTCTTAACAAACCTGCTGGCTGACTGGCTGCCAGATAGCCGATTCCCAGCCATACATCCCGCTCCATGATCATGACTTCATCGACTGAGATTTTTAAAGCCCGTGCTGCCTGATCAATCGTCCAGCCGGTCGTTTGATAGCCAGGCAAAGAAAACACCAGCAGCTTGGCCAGTCTTTCATCCATTTTAGCCAGCGCAGCGGCGGCCTGCTGCAGTTCTGATGCCCATTCGTCAACGATCCGATTTCGATTTCCATAAAACCACTGACGGACAAAATATAGCTCAGCCGGGGCCAGATTTAAGGGAACGTAATGCTTTTGTCGGTGGGCATACTGACTGACCGCCTGTGTTGCCAGCAAGACGCGTGGCGCCAGCTGATCAGGTCGCGCCAGCCAAGACCAGTTTCCAAACCACGGCTGATAATGCGTTTTTAGAAATTTTTCTTTTTCAGCAATGCCACTGGGAGTAAGCCATGCCGTCTGATCATTTATTTTGATCAGGCCAGCCTGTCGCATTTGAACGAGCCATTGCTCAAATTCGTTGACCGTGAGTCTTGGATTGGACCCCAGCCACTTTAAGACGCCATATTCGCGAGCCCAAAACAAAGTTGCAACGGTTCGCTTGTTTTTGACGGTATTGCGCAAAACCGCCGTTCTCCTGGGCTGATCGGTCAACATCTCAATAAAATAGCTCTTCAATTTTTCACCCCCTTGAAATACTATATGCAAATTATACGAAATTTCACCAAAATAAAAAACGACTGCCGCTGATCGATCCCCGCAAGCCAATTACAATCAGTTCGCGGATCATCATTAACAGTCGTTTTATTGATCAATCTTACATTTGATGCTTAGCCAGCCAATTGGCAAGCCGCATTGCCAACAGCGAGGAGACCCCGCCAACTAACAGACCCTTGATAATATTGAACGGAACAACCCCGATTGCCACCAAGGAAGCAATCGGCATCGTTGGCTTCCAGCCCCAGATTTTCATGTAAAGCGGCGTCAAGACCCACAAATTCAAAAGCGACATGACCACCGTCAAAGTCAGCATTCCCGCGCCGGTTCCCAATAAATAGCGCTGTGCCGGCTTAAGCGACGTTCTCTTGGCCGCCCACGTAAATGGCAGCAGCAGCGCCAAAGATGAAATAAAGTCGCTGCCCACGCCCAAAAGCTCGCCAATTGAAAAGCCATAGACCAAGGCATGGATCAGGCACTTAACGGCTGCAATAATGATGCCGCTGACCGGTCCATAGATCAGCGTTCCCAATAATACCGGCACGTCAGAAAAGTCCAGCTTTAAGTATGCGGCAACTGGAATAATTGGAAACTCCAGCATCATCAAAACAAATGCCAATGCACTCAAGCAGGCAATCCCGGCCAGGCGCTGAATACGAATGCTAGAAACTGTCATGATTAAAACCTCCTAATAATTGAAGGTCATCTCCGGGGCTGATCGCCCAACAAAAAAATCCGCAGATGAAAACGGTTCATCTGCGGCAAACACTACTTTCGTTTGAGCGAAAATCTTCTATATACCAGACTATACTGTCGGCACCTGGAATTGCGCCAGGTTCCACCGATAACGAAGGACGTCATCGGGTTGCGGGCTTTTACCGCCGGTCGGGAATCGCACCCTGCCTTGAAGATAAACCTATGATTAAATTAATTTCATGATCGACTAAACTATAGCATAATCATTCTGCGTCTTCAATCAAAAGTTTACAGTTTTTTTAAGGCATTGATCTCATCCATCTTCAGCTCACGCCACTGACCGCCAGGCAGCCCCTTAAGATTTAGAATGCCATCGCTTTCTCGCGTAAGTTTTTCAACTGGATGACCAACTGCCTTGAACATCTTTTTGACTTGATGATAACGACCTTCATGAATCGTCAAGCGCACGATTGAGACGCGATGCTGCTTGTCAACGCTCAAAAGCTTGGGCTTGGCTTCCTTGGTCTTTTTACCGTCAATCACAACGCCATGACGCAGCTGTTCCAGATCGTGGTTGGAAATCAAGCCCTTGACCTTGGCAACGTACGTTTTCTCAATCTCGAAGCTGGGATGCATCAGCTTGTTTGCCAAGGCACCATCATTGGTTAAAAGCAAAACACCGGTCGTATCATAGTCCAAGCGGCCAACCGGATAGATGCGTGCAGTTACGCCACCTTCTTTTAAGATATCGACCACCGTCTTGCGGCCGTGCTCATCATGGGCCGACGTGATTACGCCGCGGGGCTTGTTAAGCAGATAATATTCCGGCTGCTCGCGCTCCAACGGTACCCCATCAACCGTTACCTGATCACTGGAGCTGACCTTGGTGCCCAGTTCAGTGACCAGCTTGCCGTTGACCTTGACGTGACCTTCGACGATCAGTTTTTCCGAAGCCCGCCGACTGGCTACTCCAGCTTCAGCCATTGCTTTTTGGAGTCTTTCCATCTTCATTTTCTAACGATTCCTTTCTCATTTGTCGTGACTGCAGAGCTCTTAAAAAGATATCGCCATCTAGATCTTCTGGCTGTAGATTCTTATCAAGTTCTGGCAACTCGTCTAAAGTCGTCAGCCCAAAGTAGTCCAAAAAGGCCGGCGTCGTAACGTATAAAAACGGTCGTCCCGGAACTGCCAGCCGACCATGCGTCTCAACCAAGCCGCGAGCCGTAAGTTTCTGCAGCGAACCAGAGCTCTGCACGCCACGGATCTCGTCAATCTCAAGCCGCGTCAATGGCTGCTTATAGGCAACAATGGCCAGGACCTCTAACAGCGTCTGCGTCAATGGCGTCGTCAGCGGTTCCTCAAAATAATGCTGCATGACGTCTGCAAGCTGGGCCTTGGTTGCCAAACGATAAACCGAGTCGCTGTCCAAAAGCGTCAAGGCACAGTTTTCGTCTTGTTGATATTTTTCTTTGAGCTGAGCGATCATTTCCAAAATCGCGGGTTTTAGATATCCCGTTACCTTGGCCAGATCGCCCAGTGAGATTCCTTCATCGCCACTGATAAACAGCAGCCCTTCAATTTCAGCTAATGGATTCAAGCTTAATCTTCCTCACTTAGTTTTCCTGGCGTCAGAATCAATGGAGCAAAACGCGCTGCCTGATGCAAGACGATGCGACGATGCTTGGCCAGTTCCAAGACTGCCAGAAAAGTCGTTACCAGATTATCACGCGTCTTTAAGTCGGCAAACAGCTCTTCAAAAGCAACTGCCCCCTGGCTGACACGCTGCATGACAAAGCGAATTCGTTGCTCAACGGTGGTTTTTTCCGGTGCAACGGTAGCCGTTTCTGGTTCAAGCGACTGATGTTTTTTTAGAACCTGCTCAAAGGCTTCCTTAAGCTGTTCAATCGTAGTTCCTGGCGCCGTATGCGGATGGATGAATTCTGACGGGACCGCCATTGCCGTGCGCGTAAACTCTTTTTGACGAAAGGCCTCTTTATCCTTAAGCTTTTCTGCTGCCTGCTTATAGCGCTGATACTCCAGCAGCTGCTCAACCAGTTCCTCACGCGGATCCTCTTCAATCGGCTCCTCATCTTCTGACACTGGTGGTTTGGGCAAAAGCATCTGACTCTTGATGGCCATCAAAGTTGCCGCCATAACGAAATATTCCCCTGCAACTTCCAGCTGATGGCGCTGCATCTGCCGCAGATACTGCATGTATTGGCCTGTGATCTCAGCAATCGGAATATCATAAATATCCATCTCTGACTGCCGAATCAAGTGCAGCAGCAGATCCAGCGGGCCTTCAAAGTCAGCCAGTTTGATGTTGGGCTGATAAGGATGCTGCGGCAGCTGATTTTCATTGTTTTTCATGCATCTTCTCCCAGTTCGTAATCAAAGGCTGCGTTGCCATGGTTCCCATCAAGCGACGATTGGCATATTTCTGATGCAGGGCCGTCAAAAAAGCATAAACGTTTTTGCCAGAACGCGCACTTGGCAGAAAAGAAATCCGCCGAATCAAGACATACTCTGGCCCTAATTCAACAATCGCCGCGCCGCTAAAATCGCCATTCTCATCATTTTGCCATAGATAGATTGGATTACCAACGCCTAACGACCAGTCGACTTCTTCAGCCACGCGGTCATAGTCATGCAATCCTGGAATAAATGACAGAATACCCAGAATGATTTTACGATAATCTTTACGATACGGTACCAGCATCATCTATTCCTCCTTGTCAGCTGATCGCGGATGATACTGACGGTATTGGGCAGCCAAATGAACATCGGCAGCTGGTGCATAGCGTTCCGTTGTATTTAGCGACTGATGACCAAGCATCACTCGTACGGCTCTTAGGTCGGCACCATTGGCCAGCATCTCATGGGCAAACGTAGCCCGCAAGACATCTGGCGTCACGTCTAAGTCAATCCCCGCCTGACTACCAGCCGCCCGCAGTTTTTGCCAGATTGCCTGCCGCGTCAATGCTCGGCCACGATTATTCAAAAAGAAGACATCGGTATCATCACGTATCAATTCCAGCCGTGCCTCGCTTACATAACGCTTCAGCCAATTGCCGCAGGTATCACTGATTGGCACGACTCGCCTGCGTCCAGCGCGATCATGCGGCATGACCAGCTGAGCATTAAGATCAATGTCAGCCATTTTTAAACTCAGCAGCTCATTGACGCGCATTCCGGTTGCGTACAATAGCTCAAAGATTGCCCGATCACGCAGTCCCGTCCGATTTTTGACATTGGGGATGCTTAAAAGACTGGCAGCCTGAGCAGCAGATAAAACCGGCGTTGGCTTAGCCGGAGCTGCCGCAGTCGTCAGCTGTGCCAACGGATTACTGTCGACCTGACCCGTCTGACGTAAAAACTTATAAAGCTGACGCAGACTAACGATATGACGATTAATAGTTTCTTGAGCCACGCCTTGTTTTTTTAGTTGATCCAAAAAAGCCAAAATCGCGGTTTGATCAACTTCCTGCCAATCTGCATGCTTATCTCGCAGATAGCGGATGGCATCCTGAAGATCACGCTGATAGCTGGCAATGGTGTTTTGGGCCAGTCGCCGTTCAATACGCAGCTGTTCGATATATTCAGCAGCAGCTTGCTGCAGCGGTGCTTTATTCATTATTCATCATCTGGATCCTTGATTAATATCAGCTTGCCATTGACCATGCTGACCAGCCGAGCTTTCAAAAGATGGCCGACCGCACGCTTGAACTGGCCCTTGCTGATGCCAAACTCTTGACGAATTGCCTCAGGATCGCTCTTGTCGGTAAATGGCAGCGTGTGGTCTGGCGTCCGGCGCAGCATTTCCAAAAGCATCTGGGCATCTTCGCCAATTGCCTGGTAGGCACGCGGCTTTAGTGAAAGGTTAAGACTGCCATGACTGGATAGACCGATTACTCGTGCCGAGACCTGCTGACCCAGCCGCGGTTCTTGATCCCGCTCGCTTGGGTGAATAAAGCCCAGGCAATAGTCATCGGTAATAGCAAACGTCCCCGCCATCTTCAAGCGGTAGACCGTTGCCTTAACGTCCTTGTTTTTCATCCGAGGATCCGGACGGTTGGCAATGGCTTCGAAAACGCCTTCATCTGCCAGCTGGCCCCAGATTCGATTTTTTTCGTCAACCTTAAGCGCCATCATCAAGCGGTCGCCTTTTTGCGGCCATAGATGCTTGAGACTTGGCAGATCATCCAGTGACACGACGATATCTTTATTGGGCAGACCAATATCGACAAAAACGCCTAAGTCGCGGCGAACACCGACAACCGTTCCAAAGTCATAATGATCGACTTGAATCGTTGGAATATGCTGGCAGGTCATCTGCAGCTGGTGGTTTTCATTTTCATAGACAAAGCCGCGAACGGAACCGCCAATATGCAGAACCTGGGGGCTTTCATCCTTTGGCAGGCGATAGGTTTGGCCGTTGCGGGCTGGCTGTACGAAATAATCATGGTCGTTTTCGTCGATCATTACGGCATCGACGACTTTGCCAAGTGCTGAATTTATCATTTTATCATCCTTAATTTTCTCAGTTGGGTATCTAGCTTATTTTACATAATATCAGGACAAAATAAAAGCAAAGGAGTAAAAAAACCGTCTGTCAAATGACAGACGGTTTTTGAGGATGAAATAATCAAGATTACTTGATCGTTTCAACCCGCATCAGGTTGGTTGCACCTGGCGTACCCATAGGAACACCGGCAACTACGAGAATCTTGTCGCCCGACTTGGCAAAACCAAGTTCAACTGCCTTCTTAGCAGCCAGAGCAAACATTTCATCAGTGTCAGCTGGCTTGTCAACAACGTATGGTTGAACACCCCAGTTGATCATCAGACCGCGTTCAGTCCGTTCATCAAACGTCAAAGCCAGAATGTCGGCGTTTGGACGGTACTTGGAGATCATGCGGGCCGTGTAGCCTGAAGAAGTAGCGGCTACGATAACCTTGATGTCAAGGTCCTTAGCAGCTTGGGCAACTGCAGAACCAATCGTTTCCGTAACGTCGCTCTTGTCAAAGTTGAACGTTTCCGTACCAAACAGGTCCAGGTTGTTTTCAGCCTTAACGTCGATGCGCGCCATCGTAGAAACAGCTTCTACTGGCCAGTCACCGTTGGCACTTTCACCAGACAGCATCGTTGCGTCAGTACCATCAAAGACAGCGTTGGCAACGTCAGAAACTTCGGCACGCGTTGGACGTGGGTTTTCTTCCATGGAGTCCAGCATTTGGGTAGCCGTGATAACTGGCTTGCCCATTTCGTTGCAGCGACGAATCATCTTCTTTTGTACCAATGGCACGTTTTCAGCTGGGATTTCAACACCCATGTCACCACGTGGAACCATCAGACCATCAGCAACTTCCATGATTGCTTCAAAGTTGTCGATACCTTCTTGAGATTCGATCTTAGGGAAGATTTGAACGTCTTCCATGTTCTTTTCCTTCAGCAGTGCACGAATGTCTTCGATATCTTCTGGCTTACGAACGAAGGAAGCGGCAATGTAGTTGATACCTTGTTCCAGACCAAAGCGAATGTCGCTGGAGTCCTTTTCCGTGATACCTGGCAGGTTGATGGAAACGCCAGGTGCGTTGACACCCTTGCGTGAACCCAACAGACCATGGTTTTGAACTGTGCAGACCAGTTCATGGTTGGCTTCGTCCTTTTCGTCGATGATCATGTCGATCAGACCGTCATCAAACAGAACATGGCCGCCAACGTGAACATCGTCGTACAGACCTGGGTAGGTAACAGCAATCTTTTCGTGCGTACCTTCAATAGAGTCGTCCATTGAGATACGAACCTTGTCACCAGCATTGAATTCGATCTTACCGTCTTTTTCAACAGTAGTACGAATTTCAGCACCCTTAGTGTCCAACATCAGACCAACGTGCTTACCGGTGATTTCTTGAGCCTTCTTAACATTGTTCATCCGGCCCAGGTGTTCTGGGTGATCACCGTGTGAGAAGTTGAAACGGAAAATGTTGGCACCAGCATTGATCAGCTTTACAATCGTGTCAACATCAGTACTTGCAGGACCAAGGGTACTTACAATCTTGGTTTTCTTCATAAGTGACATCTCTCCTTTGCATTAATGCAGAAACTGCGCCATTGCGCACCTCATTTGCACAACACTTATCATAGCACTTTTTAAATTCGTTGTCTTTACTAATTACATCAAGAAAACGCTAACACTATAATTATTTTTGACGCTGGCGACAAATTGTTTTACAGCGTGGATTGATAGACCACGTTGCTGACTCCCAAAAGATCAATCAGCCCTTTTTTAGTCGCCTCATCCCCACTGAGCCACTGACTGCGCGGAAGCAAACGCGTCTGCCGCGTTTCGGGATAGTAGACCATCACCGGCACGTTGCCATGGTGACTGCTGATAAATTCCTGCAGCTGAGCGGTCAAGCGCGGCGTCAGCACACCCTTTCGCAGCTGTAGAAACCAGCGGGTCTTGGCTGGCGCCGACCCGCGCTCACCAGCAGCAGAGGCCAGCTGAATGCGACTGGCCAACAGCTGCAGACTGCCGTTACGATTTTCTACCCGGCCGCTGATAATCAAAACATTACGTGCAGCGATCAGTTCCTGGTAACGCTGAAACTGTTTGGGAAAAACCGTTACCTCAATGCTGCCCGTTTCATCTGAGGCGCTGACGAATGCCATCGGCTGACGCGTTTTTTTGGTATTGATCGTTTTAACGCGGCTGACGTAGAGAATCAAGGTCGCGTTCATCCCTTCTTTTAGCTGGGCGACCGTAACCGCGTGCAGCTGACCAGCCAACGATCGATATTGACTGACCGGGTGTCCTGACAGATACACGCCCAGATACTCATGCTCTTTTTCCAATCGCTGGGCCAACGGATACTCAGGACGAGCCGGAATCATCGTTTGAAAGGTGTCGCTGCCTAAAAGCGCCTGGTTGAACTCGGCACCTTCAATTAAATCAGCCAAAGCATCAATCATTTCAGCACGATTGCTGCCCAAACGATCAAACGCACCGGCATAGATCAGCGGTGCAATTAGCTCAGGCTTTCTAAATCTGACGTCAATGCGGCCGATAAAATCAGCCAGGCTGGCAAACTGACCATCCTTTCTTTTTAGGAGAATCTCGCTGATCAGATCACGACGCACGCCCTTGATCATGGACAGACCAAACAAGACGCGTCCTTGGTACAGACTAAAATCAGCCTGACTAAAGTTGATGCTGGGGCCGGCAATGACAACGCCAAATGATTTGGCATCCTCAAAATAGGTCCGCATCTTTTCTGATCCCGCGTGAGCATTCAAAAGCGCGGCAAAAAAAGCCGGCGCAAAGTGACATTTAAGATAGGCCATTTCAAAAGCCATCATTGAGTAGGCCACGGCATGTGAACGGTTGAAACCGTAATTGGCAAACCGATCAATATATTCAAAAACCTGTTCAGCAACCGGCCTGGAATAACCATTGGCAACTGCCCCGTTAATAAAGCGTCCCTGCATCCGTTCCATCACGTCGGCTTTTTTCTTACTCATGGCACGGCGCAGCAGATCGGCCTGTCCTAAAGTGAAGCCTGCCATTTTAGCAGCCAGCTGCATTACCTGTTCTTGATAAACTAGAATGCCATAAGTCGGTGCCAGAATCGATGCCAATGAAGGATCAGGCAAAGTGACCTTTTCACGCCCTTCTTTCCGTGCAATAAAATGGGCAATGTTATCCATTGGACCGGGCCGATATAAGGCATTGACCGCTACAATCATCTCAAAGTTTTCTGGATGCAGCCGAATCAAGACCTGACGAATCCCGCTTGACTCAAACTGAAAGATCCCTCCCGTCGCTCCTTTTTGAAACAGCTTTAAAGTCAGCGGATCGTTGAGATTGATCTGATGCAGGTCAAAGTCAGGCTGGCTTTTTTCAATCAGCTGCAGGGCTGAATCCATGATTGACAGATTGCGCAGGCCCAAGAAATCCATCTTCAAAAGTCCCAGTGCCTCAACCGTGTCTTTAGGAAACTGCGTCATTAAAAGGCCATCACTGCCGTTTTGCAGCGGAACCAGCTGATTCAATGGTGCTTGCGACAAGACGACTCCAGCCGCATGCGTCGAGTAGTGTCTGGGCAGTCCCTCAATACGGAGTGCCGTCTTCATCAAAAGTGCGTTCTGCGCAGAATCACTGAGCAGATTATTAAGAGCCCGTGATTCGTTCAATGCCTGCTGCAGCGTAATCTTAGGCAGGTTGGGAATCGCTCTGGCTAGTTCGTCGATGGCATAGACCGGCATACCGAAAACGCGGCCCACGTCTCTGACGGCCTGCTTAGCACCGAACGTCCCAAAGGTAATGATCTGAGCAACTCTGGCATGACCATATTTTTGATGAACGTATTGCAAAACCTCATCACGCCGATTATCTGGCAGGTCCAAGTCGATATCCGGCATCTGAGCTCGTTCTGGATTTAAGAACCGTTCGAAAAGCAGCTGGTATTTTAGGGGATCGACTTCAGTAATCTCCAGCACGTAGGCCACTAGCGAGCCAGCTGCCGACCCACGCCCTGGATCAGTCGCCAGCTTTTTTTGGTGGGCAAAGCGCATAACGTCCCAGACAATCAGAAAATAATCATCAAAGCCCATTTCATGAATCGTGGTCAGTTCACGCTGCAGGCGCTTCTCATAATCGGTTGGCGAATAGCCAGCTGCCAATGGACGCTTTTTCAGACCTGCCAAACAAAGCTGCTTTAGATAATCGGCCGCGCTTTGCTGGTTTGGCGTAGGAAACTTAGGCAGGATAGGCATTTGAAACTTGATCTCAACATTGCATTCCTGCGCGATGATCGCTGTTTGAGCAGCCGCACCTTCAAATTCAGAATCCAAAAAGGCCTGCTGCAGCTGTTCTCTGGTTGGCAAGGCGTGACTGATCGTATTCTGAGCCTGGAAAAACGGGTTGGTCATTTTGGCACCCTCATCAATATGTCTTAAAACATCGGTCGCAAAGGCATCATCATTTTCCAGATACTCGATTTTAGGGGCTGCTACCAGTGAAACGGCATATTGTCGCGCCGTTTGTTTGATCTGTTCGCGCTGAATGGCATCAAGCTCCAGATCAACCCCCAGCCAGCAATGCCCTGCCGTCTTCTCAATCAGTGCCGGCAGCCATTGGTCAATCATCGTTTGATCAAGCGTCAGCGGCTGAGCAGGCAAAATCAGATCCAGGTCCGTTAAAAACGGCTCGATCTCCTGCTGCGTCAAAAAACGTCCCTGTGCTTGCGTCTGCTTTAAGGTCGACAGCTGCATCAGGTTAACGTAGCCAGCCTGCGTACGGGCCAAAAACAAAACTTCCAAGCCCTGCGTGGTCATTACCATGGTTTTCAAATGCAGCCGCAACCCCAGCAAAGGCTTAATGCCCGCCGCTTTGGCAGCATTATAAAAATCAATTGCCCCATACATCACGTTCCAGTCAGCCAAGGCAACCGCCCGATAGCCCCTGCTTTTGGCTCCTCGAACCAATTCAGTCGGGCGCAGCGGACTCTGCAAGAGACTGTATGTGCTGATCACGTTGAGCGGCACAATTTCCATTTGGCATCCATCCTTTCCTTAAAAATTATAGCAGAAGCCAATGCCGAAAAGCGCGCTGCAGCATTAATAAAAAGCCAGTTGACTGGTGTGTACCCAATCAGCTGACTTTTCATTGATTTAGCCATGTTTTTTCATCCAGTCCAAAATTTCTTGATAAACTGCCAGCCGCCGCGATGGCTCATTTAATACCTGATGTCTTAAAAATGGATAGATGTGAAGCTCTTTGTCGCGCGACGAAATCTCACGGTAGCTGTCCATTGAATCCGTGACGCTGACAACGCCATCTTCGGCACCATGCAGAATCAAGACCGGATCGACAAAATCGGCCGCATGTGTTCGATTAAAAGTCACCAGATCCATCGCCGCATTCGGCAGCGAGCCTTTAATCTCAGTCAGGTTCAATGGATCGTCTTGATAGTCTTGCCGCATCCAGGCACTGCTGTTGCTGCGATCACCAAAGCTACCACTGATCGTTTCATCATCGCCAAAATGACGAACCGGACCAAAAACCTGATGGTGATAGCGCGTCAAGGCTCCTACCGAAATAATGCCATTGACCGTCTGGGGATATTTGGCGCCAAATGCCATCGCCGTACCGCCGCCCAGACTGTGTCCAACCACAAAGATCGGCAGATGAGGCGTGTTTTTCTTGGCCCAGTCAACGACGGTTTTAAGATCATCAGGAAAATGATTGAAATCGCCATAAACGCCATGCGGCCCAGGTGTCTGACCGTGACCACGATGATCATAGCGATAGACGGCAACATGGTGACGAACGAAATAATTGGTCATATAGTCATAACGACCTTGATGCCCTCCCAGACCATGAACGATAACCAATACGGCAGCCGGCGCCACGGGTAGGTTTTGGCGAACGAACAGCTGTTGACCATCGATAGTCTCTAACAGCAGCTGCGAGTCACCGAGCGATGCTGACATAGTTTCTTCCTCCCTTAATTAGAAAATTATTGGAATTATAACATCATTTTCACATTCAAAGCGCCATTTTATGAATTTATTCGGCTTAAAAGCGTTCCGCCAAATCTGATCTGAATTCCGCAGGCTCAGTCAGTCCTGGAACCATGAATCAATCAACCGACCTGGGAAAGCTTTTTCTTTTCTTGCCAGGCAGTTTGGCCCCTGAGTCAGTTGCTTAATAATGCCTTAGATTATCAATACTCAAGTCAGATTTTTTATGTTAGAATAGTTTTGTATCCAACTAAGGGGTGAACTAAAATGCGTACAATTGGCAAAGAAATTATGATCATTATCTGGAGCTTTATTCTGGGTGACGTTTTGGGCTACATCGCCGGTCAACTGGAAAGCTGCACGGTTAATTACGTAACTACTGGTATTGTTGCCGTTGTTGTAGCATTATTGGCAACCAACTGCATTTTCCTGATTTCAAAGCAGGCTAACCCAGAAAAGGCTGCTAAATAATTTTACTCAGCAATTATAAAAAGAGCACTGAAAGTCTTCAGTGCTCTTTTTGTTTTCTGCTTAGCGCTCAAAGCCGCAAAGCGTATAGCCATCAGCAATTGCCTGTCCCTGCGTCATTGAATCAACGGTTTTGGAACGGGCCAGGGCGCGGCAGTTGCGGTTCAGATGATATTTGGTGCCATTAGGCGTGACATAGACGGTGGTCTGGTCATTATTGCCTTGGCTGGGTGCTTGACTGTTTGCGGTTTTAGAAACGGCCGGCGTTGAGCTGACGTTCTGGGCACTATTGTCAACCGTACTGGTCCCATCAGCATAGTTGAGCGTTACGCCATCCTGCACGTTAAAGATATAGACGTTGAATTTGATGGCCTGACTGTTGACTGACTGAGCCTGCATGTGCACGCCCCGCGCCAGCAGCTCATCGCCCCGAAAAATCGGCGTCACCTGATAGCGGACATAGTCGTTAGGATGCGTCCGCAGATAGTCGGCAACCTCATCTTCATAGCGAACCATCTCAGGATCATTGAGCGAGCGCGTTCCAGTAATCAGATTTTTCCAGTTGTTGTTTTGACCCGTCAGCTGATAGCCGATCAGATGCGAGCGGTTATACAGATAGCCGCCCTTGATCTTTTTGTTGTGCCAGCCAGTGGGCGTGACGTTTAACGGCTCGCGCTTGGCTTTGGGCATCAAAGAACGATTCAGCAGCGCGTTGGCTTGCGTTGCGCGATTTAAGCGATCCAGATTGCCGTATTGCTGCCAGGCGCCATGACTGGTATCCAGATCCTCACTGGTAAAATCCGGCTGACCATTATTGACGCTGATGGTCTGCGTTCCTTGATAGTTAAGCTGAGCCAGCTGCTCATCAGACTGGCTGGAAGACGCAGCGGCCTGCTTTTTTACGCGCTGCGACTGATGTTTTTTGGCTGCCTTAACGACTGTTGACTGCACCGGATGCGATCCAGTCGGCATTAGTGGCGTCTGAATGCCGATTCCCAGTGCCAGCAGCGGCATCAGCAGCAGCTTTAGTATTTTTTGTTTCATTAACTACTCCCCCAATAATAAAAGGAGCGATTTCATTCAACCGCTCCATCCTTAAAACCATAGTAACACGTTTTAATTAGTGACGCGACGCCTTTTACATCATTTTCAAAGTATAAAGTCAGCTAAACTTTTCTTGAGCTGCTTCCGATTGCAGTGACTAAATCGTGGCCAGCGGCTGTTTTTGGCGCGGTGATGGGAAGGCTTGTTCCAGCTCCAACAACTCCGCGTCACTAAATTCCAGCTCGCCAGCCGCTACGTTCTGCCGGGCATGCTCAGGGTTGCCGGTCTGAGGAATCGTCAGCGTATTGCCGCAGCGAATGGTCCAGGCCAGCATGATCTGATAAACCGTGGCCTGATGCCGAGCAGCCAGTTTTCGCAGCGTTGGATCAGCAGTCAGCCGACCACTCAAAGTATCGCCTTGTGCAACCGGCGAATAGGCAATCAACGGCAGTCCTTGATCTTTTTGCCAGGCCAGCAGATCATATTCAATCCCCCGCCGATCAAGATTATAAAGATCTTCGTTCGCCGCGCAGTTATCGCCGTTTGGCAGGGCATACAGTTCTTTTAGATCAGCCACGTCAAAATTAGAGACGCCCCAGGCTCGAATCTTGCCAGCCTGCTTGACCCGCTCCAGTTCGGCCACGGTTTCAGCCAATGGGACCTGTCCGCGCCAATGCAAAAGATATAAATCAAAATAATCCGTGCCAACGTTTCTTAGACTGCGATCCAGACTCTGCTCCAGCTGCGCGTGGCTCGCGTGCTGTGGCAAGACCTTGTCAATGATAAACAGGTCTTGCCGATCAAACGGCTTGATGGCTTCGGCAACCAGACGCTCGGCCCTGCCATTGCCATACATCTCGGCCGTATCGATGACCTGCGCACCGGCTTTAATGCCTGCCTGCAGCGCTTGAATCTCCATCGTACGCTTAGCAGGATCATCTCCCATGTGCCAGGTGCCCAGACCGACTGCCGCCAGCACGCGCTGATTGATCGTAACGGTTTGCATGACTCATCATCCTTTCCAATTTCAAGCCGTTTTTTTAAGCATATCACCAACTAATCAATCATTACAGCGTTTTCAAACATTTCAACTTAAAAATCCCTACCACTCAGCTGCGGCAGGGATTTTATACTATATACTCTTTAAACGGCAAAGCTATTTAATCGACGACTGGGCCGTCAGTTTAACGATCTCCAGCAAAACGTCCAGGGCTTTTTCCATGGTCTGCAAAGAAACGTACTCAAAGCGCGAGTGCATGTTCTCGCCGCCTGCAAACAGGTTGGGCGTTGGCAGCCCCAGATACGAGATCGTGGAACCATCCGTACCGCCCCGCACTGGATAGATCACTGGCTGAATATCCAGATTCTCCATCGCCTGCTTGGCAATTGCAACGACTTCCATGTGGTCTTTGAGCGCGTCTTTTAAATTATAGTATTGATCGTAAAGCTTCATTTGAATCCGCTCTTCACCCAGCTGTTCGTTTAGCTGTGAAACGATCTGCGTAAGATTCTGCTTGCGCTCTTCGAATTTTTGCCGATCATGATCCCGAATCAGATAGGTCATTTCGGCATGATCAACGCCGCCGTTAAATTTATAAAGATGGTAAAAGCCTTCGCGACCGGACGTTTTCTCAGCGCGATCGTGTTCTGGCAGGCGGTCGTGCAGATCAATGCCGACTTGAATAGCATTGACCATCGTCCCTTTGGCAACCCCAGTGTGAACGTCCTTACCAGTAATCGTAATCTCGGCTTGGGCAGCATTAAAGGTTTCGTATTCCAATTCACCCAGAGGCCCGCCATCAACCGTATAGGCAAAGTCCGCACCAAAATCCTTAACGTCAAAATGATCGGCACCAGTACCAATCTCCTCATCCGGCCCCAGACCGATCTGAATCGTGCCATGCTTGATTTCAGGATGCTTCAGCAGATATGATGCCATCGTTACGATCTCAGCCACGCCTGATTTGTCATCAGCGCCTAAAAGCGTGTGGCCATCCGTCGTAATCAGCGTCTGATGCGCATATTTTTTCAATGATGGGAACTCAGCCGGAGAAAGCTGGTAGCCGCTGTCCGACAAGGCAATGTCAGATTGGCCATCATAATCGTCAATCACCTGCGGCCGGACATGGTCGGCATTAAAGTCCGCCGTATCAATATGGGCAATCAAGCCAACAACCGGCACATCATGATCAAGATTGCTAGGGATCGTTGCCAACAGATATGAGTTTTGCGGATGAATGCGCACGTTGCTCAGTCCCAGGTCTTGCAGCTCTTGCGCCAGCTGTTTTAAAAAGGCCGTTTCTTTAGGACTGGAAGGCACCGTGGCTGATTGCGGATCCGAGCGCGTCTCAACCTGAACGTATTTCAAAAAACGCGGCAGCAGTTCAGGATATTTTTCTTCAGTCAAATCGATCACCTTTTCTTTATGAATTAGTCATTACTACCAATACGTCAACTTTATCACTTTTTCAATAAACAGAGCAGGCAAAGTCAGCCTATTTGACGATAAACTTAAACGGCTCCGTATTGATCTCAGAGGTTATGATCTCAAAATCCCAGTCGTTTTCCTGGCGCCATTTTTTAAGCAGACTGGCCAGCTGATCCTGACAGACGGCTTCGATATGATGACCGGCATCAACCACCGTTAAATGGCTGGCAATCATGTCATGAGCAAAGTGATAGCTCACATCTCCAGTTACATACGCATCAGCCCCGCGCTTTTTCGCCAGCTGCCAAAAATCCTGTCCGGAGCCGCCCAAAATCGCCACTCGCTTGATCAGCTGCTTTTGATCGGCTGGATTAACGATCAAACGGGCCCCATTAAGCTGAAACTTTTCCAGACACCATTGACCAAACGCCGTTGGACTCATTGGCTGCAATAAGTCGCCCAGCCGTCCCATTCCATAGTCGCGTCCCGAGATCGGATCAATCCCCGTAATCTGCAACGGCTCAACGTTGGTCAGCTCTAATTGGGCCGCCAGCCAATCGTTCATCCCGCCATTGGCATTGTCAAGGTTGGTATGTGCCGCATAAACCGTAATGCCATGCTCCAAAAGCGTTTGATACATGGCAATCTGCGGGTCGCGCACATCCAGGGTCTTAACGGCATGAAACATGGCTGGATGGTGATTGAAGATAAAGTCAACGTTTTTTTCAATTGCTTCTTGAACGACTTCTGGGCGGCAGTCCAACGCTGTCATGACCCGTTTGACCGGTCGTTCGGGATTACCCAGCTGCAGGCCGACATGATCCCATGATTCAGCCAAAGCCGGATTGGCAAACATTTCAAACCGTTGAATAATGTCGTTTCCAGTCGTCATTTGATCACCTCTTTAATCATCTGCATCTCGCGTTCAAACTCCTTGATCTTGGCAACTGGTGGCTGGGCCGCTTTTTTCATCTGTTCAATGGCAACCTGCTCTCGCTCAAGCTCAGCCAGCCATTCTTTTCGAAAAGCAGGCTGATCCTGTTCCAATAAGAAAGGACCAAACTTAAGCTCACGGTCGTTATAGGTAAATGGCACGATCGAAGGCTCAGCCACGATGATCTCATAAATATGGTCATCTTCTTCAAGCACTTCTTCAGCCATGATCTGCCATTGATTAGCCAAGAGCCATTCTCTGACGCGCTCACCACCAACGTTGGGCTGCAGGATCAAGCGCTTGACTTTGGCAAGTTTTTGCGTGTCGGCAGCCAGAATCTTGGCAATCAAGGTTCCGCCCATCCCAGCAATCGTAATCGTATCAATGCGATCATCAGCTTGAATTGCCGCCAGTCCATCGGCAAGCCGCGGCTGAATCACGTTGTCAAGCTGCAGCTGCTTGATCTCATGCGCGGCGTTTTTAAAAGGTCCTTTGACAACCTCCCCAGCAACGGCATACTCAATCTGTCCGTTTAATGCCAGGTGTGCCGGCAGATAGGCATGATCCGAGCCAATATCGGCCATGCGGGCTCCTTTAGGTACATAGCTGGCAACACGCGCCAATCGTAATGAAAGATGGTTGGCATCCATAAATAAATCTTCCTTCCTGGTTCCAAATTATATTTCCAGTATAACAAAAAATCCGTCCCGCAATCAGCCAGACGGATTTTCAGTTTAAGTTGATTCTAGTTTCAAGACATCGCTTAGACCAGACCCAGTGCTACCAGACGCTCGGCATTTTCAACCGTATTCCAGGCAGCGCCCTTCAACAGATTGTCAGCAACGACCCACATGTTGAAGGCACCCTTGTTTTCATAATCAGGACGAATCCGGCCAACAAACGTCTCCCGCTTGCCGACTGCATTGATTGGCTGTGGGTAGATCTGATGAGCAATATCGTCTTCCAAAACGTTGCCAGGGAAGTCAGCCACTACGCGCATAATATCTTGAGCCGTAGCCGATTCATCCTCAACCGTAAAGTAGACGCTTTCGCCATGCGCGATTGGCACCGGTACGCGGACACAGGTAGCCGTAACCTTAATGTCTTGTGAATTCATGTCGCCAAGCATGATCTTCTTGGTTTCATGAATCATCTTCCATTCTTCATGCGAGTAGCCTGATTCCTCCAAAACGTCAATTTGCGGCAACAGGTTAAAGGCCAGTGGATAATGCTTCTTGTCGCCCTTGGTTGGCAGAATATGAGCATCCGCCTGCATGTCCTTGCCATCCAAAAAGTCTTGGGCTTCTTGATACATTTCGTTTAAAGCGGATTGACCAGCACCCGAAGCAGCCTGATAAGTGGAAACCACGATCTGCTTTAAGCCAAAGTTGCGGCGAACTGGTTCCAAAGCCATTACCATTTGAATCGTCGAACAGTTGGGATTGGCCACGATGCCATGATGATCCTTCAGAGCGGCTTCGTTGACTTCTGGTACGACCAACGGCACATCCGGCTCCATCCGAAAGGCGCTGGTATTGTCAACACAGACTGCCCCGCGCTTAACGGCTTCTGGCAGAAACTTCTTGGAAACCGATCCGCCAGCAGACGACAATACAATGTCAACACCGTCAAAGGATTCAGGGGTCGTTTCCTCAACGGTTACCGGCTGACCCTTAAACTGCAGCGTCTTACCGGCCGATTTTTTGGATGCCAAAAGCTTAACATGCTTAACGGGAATCGTAGACTGGGCTAATTGTTCAATCATCCGCGTGCCGACCGCCCCCGTGGCACCCAGAATTGCGACATTGTATTGCTTACTCATAATATAATCGCTCCTTTAGTTCTTTGCGTTAACCTTTTCAATAAATGGCTTCATGCGCTCCATGGCAGTATGCAGGTCCTCATCAGAAGCCGCGTATGACAGCCGTACCCAGCCGGCACCACCAGCACCAAAGGCATTACCTGGCGTAACGCCGACCTGGGCTTCCTTGGCCAGATCCAAGGCAAACTGCATGTCATCCGTACCATAGCTGGCTGGAATCTTGGCGAAGATGTAGAACGCGCCTTGTGGTGGAACCGTTTCGATGCCCATGTCGTTTAAAGACTTCAAAACATAGTCACGCCGTTTTTGGTAGATGGCCCGTGCCTTAACCGGATCCTCATCCCCATTGGTGTAGGCTTCAATGGCTGCTGCCTGTGTTGAGTCGGTAATTGAGGTTACCAAGAATGAATGAAGCTTGGTGATGTTGTCGATTGCTTCTTTAGGACCAGCAAAATATCCCATTCGATAACCAGTCATGGCATGCGACTTGGACAGGCCAGAGATAAAGATGGTCCGGTCCGGCAAAAGCGTAGCCATTGACGTGTGTTCCACACCATAAACCAGATCACTGTAGATTTCATCAGCAAATACGTACAGATGATGATCGGCAATAACCTTAGCCAGGCCTTCCAGCACTTCGCGTGGATATTCACGGCCGGTTGGGTTGACTGGGTAGTTCAGCAAAACGGCCTTAACTGCTGGGCCTTCTTTTTTCAAAACGTTTTCCAGCAGCTCAGGCGTCAAGACAAAATCGTCCTCAGAAACGTCAACCTGCACCGGCGTCCCACCTGCCAGAGAAACCAGCGGGAAGTACAGCGAGAAGGCCGGCGTTGGAATGATCACCTTGTCGCCTTCATTGATCAGAGAAAAGATCGTCGCTGCCAGGGCCTCGGTTGCACCAACCGTAGCAACGATTTCGGTTTCTGGGTCATAGTGCACGCCGCGCGTCCGGTCCAGATAGCCGCTGATGGCTTTTCGCAATTCAATCTTGCCGCGGTTGGAGGTATAGTGCGAATCATTTTCAACAATACTTTGCACGGCTGCCTGCTTAACGTGTTCAGGAACGTTAAGATCAGGTTCGCCAATCGTCAGTTTAACGATGCCTGGAATCTTAGAGACGTGCGCATCAAAAGAACGAATTCCAGATGGTGAGATTGCGGCCACGCGTGGGTTGACCGTTTCATTAAGATCTTTTGCTAGAGTTGGCATAAACAAATTTCCCCTTTACATCAAAGAATATTTTCCAAACCGACAACCAGTTCATTCAGCGACGCAACCTTTTGCAAGGCTACCTTAACGCCGCTCATAAACGAGCCCCGATCAAATGAATCCTGGCGAATGGTCAATGCCTCGCCAGTGCCGCCAAACAGCACCTGCTCATGGGCAATGTAGCCCGGCAGACGGACTGAGTGAATGCGAATGCCTTGATAGTCGCCACCGCGGACGTTGGCCAGCGTTTCGACCTCATCTGGATTGCTTTCGTGCGGCTGACGATTTTGTGCCATCATCTTAGCCGTACTCAATGCCGTTCCTGATGGTGCGTCTTTCTTATCGGCATGGTGCATTTCAATAACCTCGACGTCTGGGAAATACTTGGCGGCTTCCTGGGCGAACTTCATCAGCAAGACCGCCGACATGCCAAAGTTAGGCGCGATCAGGCCACCTAAATGATTGGCTTTGGCAAGGGCCTTGAGTTCGGCTTCCTGTTCATCAGTCAGACCAGTCGTGCCAACCACGGGGCGCATCCCGTGATTCAGCGCGAATTTGACGTTTTCATAAACCGCACTGGGAACAGTAAAGTCGATCCAGACATCAGCTGCTTGATCGGGAATCGCTGCTAAATCATTAAAGATCTGGACATCGTCATTTAAGTTATAGCGTTCCGGATCGTTACGGTCGGCTTGTGGCGAAAAAGCGGCAACGATTTGAAAATCCGCCATGCCATTGACCAGATCAACGGCCTTTTGTCCCATTGCACCAGCAAACCCGGCGATCAGTACACTAGTCATCAACATCACCCTTTCCAAGATTCAATGGCAACTCATGAGCCAGCGCATCGGCAGGCAATGACAGCGCCTGTGCCAGCTGCTGCTTTTCGTTGTCGTTCAGAGTAGCAATCGGCAGACGGCAGCCACCCACGCCAAAGCCTTGCGCGTTTAAGACCGCCTTGACTGGTGATGGTGATGGGTACATGAACAGCGCGGCCATTCTTGGCGTCAGCCAGCGCTGCAGACGTGCGGCCGCCTGCCAATTACCATTATACAATTGATCATACATTTCCCGCATCTGGGCACAGTAATTATGCGAAGCAACCGAGATCACGCCATTAGCTCCTAAGACGCGCGCCGTCAATGCTTGAGCGTCTTCGCCGGTAAAGACTTGGAAATCCTCGTCCTTGTGATCGATCACGTACTGCATCTCTTCCAGCGAGGCACATTGCTTAACGGCCTTGATGTTTTCATGATGTGAAAGCTCCACGATCGTTTCGCCAGCCATCTTAACGCCGGTTCGGCCAGGAATGTTATAGATCACGATTGGCAACTTGGACTGATCTGCTACCGCCGTAAAGTGGGCAATCATGCCACGCTGATTAGGCTTGTTGTATGGCGGTACCACGACCAGCGCATAGTCAATGCCTTCGATCTCAGCCACCTCATTGGTAAAGGCAATCGTTTCGGCAGTATTGTTGCTGCCAGTGCCGGCAATTACCGGAACGCGGCCATCAATGATCTTAGCAAACTCACGATACAGCACCAGCTTTTCGTCATGGCTGAGCGTTGGCGTCTCACCGGTCGTACCACCAATGACAAAACCATTGCTGCCCTGTTCGATCAAATAGTTGGTCAGCTTGGCCAAACTTGCAAAGTCCAATTCATTTTGTTCATTAAATGGTGTTACGATGGCAGTTAACAAATCAGCATCTTGTAAATTCATAGTTAAATCCCCCTAGTTTTGCATACGATAGTTCAAAAATCCGGTAATAGCATCCACGCCCCGTTTAATAGCGCGTTCATCCGGTTTTAAGGTCGCCGAATGCAACTGTGAGTCATCTTCCACGCCTAGCCAAAACATGGTGCCGGGGAACTTGGCCAGCAGATAGCCAAAGTCTTCACCGGTCATTGCCGGCGCAGTTTCGATAAATTCAACGCCAGCAGCCTGTTTCATATATTCAATAAAGCGTTTGGTCAGTTCGGGATTGTTTTCAACGGGCCAGTAGCCACCTTGATTCAGCTGCAGGTCAACTTTAACGTTAAAGCTTTTGGCAATTCCTTCGCAGACGTCTTTTAAACGCTGATCGATCTTCAAAATCATTTCCTGCGTCAGACCGCGAATCGTGCCTTCCAGATGGGCATGACCGGCAATCACGTTGCGGATCGTGCCGGCTTCAACCTTACCCAACGTGATCACGCCGCTTTGAATCGGATCAATGCTGCGTGAAATGATCGTCTGAACCTGCATGATCAAAGACGCCATCGCCACGACCGTATCATTGGCATCCTGCGGAAAGGCCGCGTGACCGCCCTTACCGGTAATATCAATGTTGACTTCAGTCGTACCGGCAAACAGCGTGCCCATGCGACAGCCAATCGCGCCAGCCGGCAGGTCCGGATTATCGTGCAGACCGTAGAACTCATCTGGTCGCCACTTGCCATCAAACAGTCCCTGCTCATAGGCCAGCTTGCCGCCGTTTTCGCTTTCTTCGGCCGGTTGGAAGAAAAACAGCAGATTGTCTTTTGGCTGATGCTCACTGAACCAGCTTAAAACCCCCAGCGCAACCGTCATGTGGATATCGTGGCCACAGGCATGCATGACGCCGGGATGCTTGGAAGCAAACGGCAAGTCGGTCTGTTCTGCTACCGGCAGCGCGTCGATATCGGTTCGATAGCCGATCATTCTAGTTGGCTGACTACCGTGTACCAACACCATCAATGCAGTTGGCAATTTTTCCGGTTGGCGAATTTCCAGATGAGTCTGGTTAAACCCGCTGATTGTATTTAATAGGTAGTCATGCGTCTGTTTTTCCTGCAGCGCCAGTTCTGGAATCTGATGCAGATCGCGGCGAATCTTGATTAATTGTGCTTCATTTAATTCTGTCATCGATCATCACAGCTTCCGCAAGTCTTCTTCCAGGCCCGTCTTTGATTCGGTCTTGTCATCAACGTTCTTGATAAACTTAGCAGGCACGCCGGCGACGACCGTGTGAGGAGCAACGTCTTGGGTTACGACGGCACCGGCAGCAATCACGGCGCCTTCGCCAACATGCACGCCTTCAATTACTACGGCATTGGCACCAATCAAAACGTTGTCATCGATTCGGACCGGTTCAGCTGAGGCTGGTTCGATCACGCCGGCTAAAACCGCGCCCGCGCCGACGTGACAATGCTTGCCGACGATTGCCCGGCCGCCCAGCACCGCGCCCATGTCAATCATGGAGTCGGCACCGACTTCTGCACCAATGTTGATGATTGCCCCCATCATGATAACGGCATTGTCGCCAATCAAAACCTGATCCCGAATCAAGGCACCAGGTTCGATCCGCGCGTTGATTCCCTTCAGATCCAGCAGCGGCACGGCTGAATTGCGGGCATCGTTTTCCACGCGATAGTCTTCAATCTGCGCAGCATTGGCAGTCAAGAATGGCTTAACGTCGGCCCAGTCGCCAAACAAAACGCCGGTACGGGCTTCTAAAAAGCTTTGAATTGATTCCGGAACGTTTAAAGCTGACAGATTACCCTTGACAAATACCTTTACGGGCGTCTTTTTAGGAGCGTTGCCGATGTAGTTGATAATGCTTTGTGCGTCTAATTGTGCCATTTAGATTAACTCCAATCTTTTTTCTACTATATTGTTAATATCTTATTTTAAAAGTGATTTAGGCTTGTGGGTAGGAACGGTCAAGATGAACCAGATCGTCAAGCGATTCGCGTTCAATTACCAGGTGAGCCTGACCATTTTCAGCAAAGACCACTGCCGGCCGCGGATTACGGTTATAATTAGAAGCCATCGCATATCCATAGGCTCCCGTATCCAGCATTGCCAAAACATCGCCTGGCTTGGTTTTTGGCAATGGCTGATGTTGACTGAGAATATCGCCTGATTCACAGTACTTACCGGCCAGCCGTACCGTTTCAGCGTTTTCCGCCTGCGGATCGGCAGCCAGCACCGTTTCGTATTCCGCCTCATAAAGCGCTGGCCGAATGTTGTCGCCCATCCCGCCATCGATCATGACATATGGCAGCAAGCCGGGAACGTCTTTACGCGAACCGACCGTGTAAAGATTATAGCCGGCCGGGCCAGCGATTGAGCGGCCTGGTTCGATCCAAACCGCGGGCATCTTCAGATTCAGCTTTTGCGTTTCTTCCTTAATAGTTTCGATGATTGCTGCTACAAAATCTTCCGGTTTCAATGGATGATCAGCACTGACATAGCGAATCCCGAAGCCGCCACCGACATTGACGATTTCTGGCTCATAGCCAAACTTGTCGCGCCAGCGAGCTGCAATCTCAACCAATTTAGCAGCCGCCATCTGAAAGCCATTTAATTCAAAAATCTGCGAGCCGATGTGAGCATGCAGTCCCTTCATATGCATCCGTGGACTGGCCAGAATCTTTTGCAGGGCTTCATCAGCCTGACCGGACTGCAAATCAAAGCCAAATTTGCTGTCAACCTGACCAGTTTGAATATACTTATTCGTATGTGCGGAAATCCCCGGCGTGATCCGCATCATAACGTCGATTGACTGATCACGACTGGCCAGTACTTCATTAAGCAGCTCAATTTCATGGAAGTTGTCGATCACGATCATGCCCACATGGTGATCAACGGCCATCTCTAATTCGGCCCGCGATTTGTTGTTGCCATGAAAAGATACGTTTTCCATTGGGAAGTCGGCTTTGATTGCCGTATAGAGCTCACCGGCTGAAACCACATCGACATGACCGCCTTCATGAGCTACAACCTGATACATGGCAATCGCGGCAAACGCCTTGCTGGCATAGCTGACCGCGTAGTCAACCTGGCGTTGCTCAAACACCTTTTTAAAAGCACGAATCTGGCGGCGAATCTGGGCCACGTCGTAGACTACCAGCGGCGTGCCGTATTCCTTGGCTAGTTCGAGCGAGTCAACGCCGCCAATCGTCAAATGACCTGCTGCGTTGATCTGATCCGGTGCAATCTGAGAATTCATAATCTAAAACCTCCGTTGTTCTGACGGGGAAAACGCTAAGAAAAAATCCATTGTTCGTGCGCGCACAAACAACGGATTCCATTTTCAAAAAGCCACCCACTGCGGCTGTTGTCAAATTTAATCTGATTGGTCGATAGCGCTCCGCGAAGTTTTTCTCCGCGACAGTCCGTGACTTGTTCAGCCACGCCCCAGCAATCAGGCCGCGACCCAGTCTGAAAGCTTCGGCAATCGTCCCTTTCCCGTACGATCATTGTCTGGTCTGTGACTAACATACGGTACTAATGTTGATTGCGCCTCTTCGATTTACTAGTAAGTCTATAATTAAGTTTCATAATCGTCAAGGCAATTCTAATAATTTTTCTCATTTATTTTTTCTACTATGATTTGTAAAACGTTTATGCTATCTGATTTCAAAAAAGCAGACTTGCAAGGACGCCAATAAATGTTAGAATCCTATTAAATTTAATTTGCGTTCTTTATTATTTTCAACGCACAAAGGAGTCTGTAAATATGAAAGTTGTAAAGTTCGGTGGCACTTCATTGGCTACGGGTGCCGCCGTTAAACAGGCATTGAACATCATCACGGCTGATCCAGCTCGTCAAATCGTTGTGGTTTCGGCTCCTGGTAAACGACACGACGGCGATATCAAGGTGACTGACCTTCTGATCCGCTATGCCAATGAAACGATCAATGGCGAAGATACCGCCAAGACCGTTCAAGAAATTTTCGAGCGCTACGAAACGATCGGTCACTTTTTTGATCTGCCGGATGAAAAAATCAAGATCATCAAGGAATTGTTAGTCAATCTGCCTAAGAAAGACTATCCAAACGATGAATATCTGCTGGCTGCTTTCAAGGCCCACGGTGAACGGCTCAATGCCCGACTCATCGCAATGATTATGAATCATCTGGGCATCAAGGCACGGTTCGTTGACCCAACCGAAGCCGGCATTATGGTTACCGGTGCTCCCAACGATGCGATCGTCAATCCTGAAACCTACCGTAATCTGGCCGGTTTCAAGTATGAGGTCTATGATCGGCTGGTCTTTCCAGGATTTTTTGGCATCACGCCTTCTGGTCATATCGCAACGTTCTCACGGGGCGGCTCTGACATTACCGGCGCGATCCTGGCCCGGGGCTTTCACGCGCGACTGTATGAAAACTTTACCGACGTGGATGCAATCTTCTCCGCTAATCCAAACGTAGTCGACAATCCTGAGCCGATCCGCACGATGACCTACCGTGAGATGCGTGAGCTTTCCTATGCCGGCTTTTCGGTTTTCCACGATGAGGCCTTGATTCCTGCTATTCAAGGGCAGATTCCCATCAACGTCAAAAACACGCATGCCCCAGAAAAGCCTGGTACCATGATCGTTCCCGAAAAGGGCTTCAAACCAGAAAACATCATCACTGGCGTCGCTTCAGGCAAGCATTTTTCAGCACTTTATCTGCACAAGTATCTCTTAAACAAAGAAGCCGGCTTCACCCTACGCATTCTGGATATTCTGGAAAAGCACAACGTTCCTTATGAGCACATGCCATCTGGGATCGATGATATTTCGATTATCTTTGACAAAAAGTTTTTGAATGATCAATTGATTGACGTTTTGTGCGATGAGATTCAAAATAAGATCAATCCCGATCGTCTGGAATGGATTGACGACTACTCCATTACCATGATCGTCGGTGAAGGAATGCGTGATCGCGTTGGCGCTGCTGCCGGCATTCTGCAGCCATTAGCCGATGCTCACATCTCGCTGCAGATGATCAACCAAGGGGCCTCTCAGATCTCAATCATGCTGGGGACCAAGCGGGCAGATGCCGATAAAGCCGTCCAGGTCATCTATCATCAATTCTTCGCAAATTAATCAGACAAAGAGGTATTTTTATGACGGAACTACTAAAGGTTCATGGATCGCAAAACCAATTCTTTATCCTGGATCAGACAACGCTGGAACAACCACTCACCGATGCTGAGCTGCAGACACTTGCTCCTAGAATCACCAATCCCCAGACTGGCCTTTTAGGCGGCGCGGATGGCATTCTGGTTGTCAATCAGCCAACTAAAGCCGGAGCCCTGGCGCAAATGCGTGTCATCAACGCCGATGGCAGCGAAGCATCCATGTGCGGCAATGGGCTGCGTACCGTGGCCCGCTATCTGGCCGAAAAATTTGATCAAGACGAGTTCCAGGTTGATACGCGCGATGCCAACCTGCTTGTTCGGCGCCAGCCTGATTTTGCGCCGGGCGTACCTGCTTTTGCCGTTGAGATCTCACCCGTCCGCTTTAACAAAGAAGCACTGCCGTTTGACAATCTGGGCCATGAACGGCTGCTTGATACGCTGGTTCCCGAGTTTATTCCTGGACTGCGTTTTACCAGCATCGCGGTTCCTAATCCACATCTGATCAGTTTTGTTTCAGCCGCTGAATTGTCCGATAACGTTTTAGGCGTCTTAGGTGAACGACTGAATGGTCAAAACCCATATTTCCCTGATGGCGTCAACGTAAACTTTGCCCAGATTCTGAATGAAAACGAGCTGTTCGTACGGACGTTTGAACGCGGTGTCGGCTTTACCAATGCCTGCGGGACCGGGATGTCAGCAACCTCATTGGCCTTCGCGCTGACGCATCCTGAACTGGCGCATTTCGACGTGCCAATGACCATCTACAACCCTGGCGGCATGGTCAAGACCATCGTTCACCACCAAGCTGATCACTACTGGATTGAACTGGTCGGCAATGCCACCTTCACGCATCATGTTACGGTTGCCGAAGCCGAGCTGCATCAAGCAAGCTTTGCCGATGCTCAAACCAGCGCAACTGGTGAAGAAACGGCTTATGAAAAGTTTGTCGCAGATTTACCGCACGTTAATGATTTACAAATTGGAAAATAAGCATTGACAACGAACATTAATATTGTTTACACTTAGTTTATCAATTATTATTCAACCTTTAATCTGGTCCCGTGAGGCCTCCAAGGATGTTCGTTAAAATAAAATCTTCGCCCTTTTTTAGGGAGGACATTATTTGCATCGTCACTGGTCTCACTTGGCCAGTGACGATTTTTCTTTGGGGGTAACACCATGCAAAACGACAATGATCAGATTACCAGCATCGCGATGCATCAACGCAAAACCTCAACCTGGGATATGTTTGCAACCTGGGTTGGTGCCAATGCCAATAACGGCACGTGGTTTGTCGGCGGGGTTTTGGCAGCTTGCGGTTTTTCAGTCGCCATGAACGTGCTGGTTCTGTCATCAGCACTTTCTTACGTCTTCTTGAGTCTGATTGGCTACATCGGCTATCAGACCGGTGTCTCGACCATGGCCGTCAGCCGGGCATCATTTGGGGTGCGCGGCAGCTATCTGCCATCTTTGGTCAACCTGACGCAGTTTATTGGCTGGACGGCCGTCAATACGTTTATCGCGGCCCAATCCGTCAGTCTGCTTTTAAACGACCTGCTTGGCTGGCCAGTCTGGGGTAAGCCAGGCGGTTGGAAAGGCATCATGGCTGGGATCGTGGTAATGAGCATTTTGCATATCATCAGTATCGCCAGCGGCTCGCGTTCCGTTCAGATGATTGAGCGCTTGGGAATCATCCTGGTTTTGATCTTTGTCATCTGGGAATCGGTAGTCGTCTTAAAGACCGTCCCATTCTCGCATATCGTTGAATGGCAGGTCCCAGCCAGCGCAAAAATGGCTACCGGAGCCGCCATCGACTATGTAGCGGCCTTCAATCTGGCCTGGGTTACGGCAGGGGCTGACTTCACTCGTTTCACGCCAAAGAAGCACAATGCGACGCTGACGCCATTTTTCGGTGCCATGGTCGGGGTAATCTGGTTTGCCTTTATCGGCTTGATCTCAACCATCAGTATCGCCATTACCTCTGGTGCCTATAATGCCAACAACTCCGATCCAAGTACGATTGCCAGTCGGCTGGGGCTGGGGGTCGTTGCGCTGCTGGTTATCATCCTGACTTCGATGACCGCCAATGCCGTTAACCTGCTGGCAGCCGGCTCGGCACTTTCCAACATCTTCACCAACATTAAGCTGAAGTACTCGCTTTGGATCGTTGCCATCGTCGCCACCATCGTTACCTTTATTCCAATGATTGTTGGTAGTTTCCTTGACACGTTTACCGCTTTCTTGGATTATGTAGGTATGGTACTGGGACCAATCATCGCCATCATCTGTACCGACTTCTATCTGCGCTGCCACCAGAAATACGACGTCACGCAGCTGGCCAAGAAAAACGGCAGCTACTGGTACTCGCACGGAATCAACTGGTCAGCCGTAGTTACCTGGATCATCGGTACGGCACTGTTCTTAATGCTGCATAACGTTGCTGCACTCAAGAACACGATCGGGGCAACGTTTTTGGTCATGCTGATCAGCGGTGCCATCTACTATGTCTTAATGCTAATTTTTAATCGAAAGGTCGCTTAATCTATGCTGATTCAAAACGTTCATGTAGATAACCAAAAAGATGCCGTTGACGTTCGGATTGAAGATGGCAAGTTTGCAGCCATCAAGCCTGGTCTGATCGCTAAACCTGGCGAAGAAGTCATTGATGGTCAAGGTAAGGTGCTGCTGCCGCCATTTATCGACTCTCACGTTCACCTGGATGCCACGCTGACGGCCGGCCAGCCAGAATGGAACGAAACCGGTACCCTGTTTGACGGGATTCGCATCTGGTCAGAACGCAAAAAGGATCTCACCATTCAAGACGTCAAGCAGCGGGCTAAAAAGACGCTGCTCAATATGGTTGGTCATGGGATTCAGCACGTACGCAGCCATGTTGACGTTACCGATCCGCATCTGATCGCACTGCAGGCCCTTTTGGAATTAAAGCACGAGATGCAGGATGTGGTTGATCTGCAATTGGTTGCCTTTCCACAAGAAGGCATTCTCTCCTATCCGCACGGTAAGAAGCTGATGAAGCAGGCCGTTAAGGAAGGCGCTGATGTCGTTGGTGGTATTCCGCACTTTGAGTTTACGACTGAATACGGCTGGAAATCAGTTAAGTTCCTGGTCAAGCTGGCCGAAAAATACGACAAGCTGGTTGACGTCCACTGTGATGAAATTGACGATCCGGCTTCTCGCAACCTGGAAGTCTTAGCAACAATGGCTTATAAGACCGGTCTTGCCGACATGGTCACCGCCAGCCACACGACAGCGATGGGATCATACAATGATGCTTACACCTACAAGCTGTTCCGGCTGCTGAAGATGTCAAACATCAATTTTGTCTCCAATCCACTGGTCAACATGCACCTGGGCGGCCGTTTTGACACCTATCCAAAGCGGCGCGGTCTGACCCGGATTAAGGAGTTGGATGCTGCCAACATCAACGTTTCGTTTGGTGAAGACGATATTCAGGATCCATGGAACCCGCTCGGCAATGGCAACATGCTTGATTCCGTCTCAATGGGAGTCTATGCGGCTCATCTGATGGGCTACAGCCAGCTGCAGGACTCATTCAAGTTCGTAACCTACAATGCCGCTAAGACGCTGCACATTGCTGATCGTTACGGCATTAAAGAAGGTCTGGAAGCCAACTGCATCCTGTTGAACGCTGAAGACTTCTACAACGCTTTAAACAAGCACGTTGAGGTTCTCTACAACATTCGCCGTGGCAAGGTGCTGGCCAAGACCACCCCGGCTGAGACGACGCTTAACCTGCCTGACAGTCTGAAATAAGAATCATTAGTACGATAAAAGGTCTGCTCCTCAATTCAGGAGCAGACCTTTTATTATCGATTATGAAGATAAGCTGATTATTCCAAGAAGTCCTTTAATTGCTTGGAACGTGATGGGTGGCGCAGCTTACGCAGAGCCTTAGCTTCGATTTGACGAATCCGTTCTCGCGTAACGCCAAAGACCTTGCCGACTTCTTCCAGCGTACGCGTTCGCCCGTCATCAAGGCCAAAGCGCAGCCGCAAAACGTTTTCTTCACGATCGGTCAGCGTATCCAAGACGTTTTCCAATTGCTTTTTCATCATTTCATAAGCAGCATGATCGGCAGGACTGGTAGCATCCTGGTCTTCGATAAAGTCGCCCAGATGCGAGTCATCCTCTTCACCAATTGGCGTTTCCAAAGAGACTGGTTCTTGGGCAATCTTGAGGATTTCGCGGACCTTCTTGGTTGGCATGTCCATTTCAGCACCGATTTCTTCAGGCAGCGGTTCTCGGCCCAGATCCTGCAGCAATTGACGCTGAATCCGGATCAGCTTGTTGATGGTTTCGACCATGTGCACTGGAATTCGAATCGTCCGCGCTTGATCGGCAATCGCCCGCGTAATAGCCTGCCGAATCCACCAGGTCGCGTAGGTTGAGAACTTGAATCCCTTCCGGTAGTCAAACTTTTCAACGGCCTTCATCAGACCCATGTTACCTTCTTGAATCAGGTCCAAAAACTGCATGCCGCGACCAACATAACGCTTGGCAATGGAAACCACCAGACGCAGGTTGGCTTCCGCCAGTTCCTGCTTAGCCTGCTCATCGCCTTTTTCGATCCGTTGAGCCAGCGCAATTTCTTCGTCCGCCGTCAGCAGGTTGACCCGCCCGATTTCCTTAAGATACATCCGTACGGGGTCATTGATCTTGACGTTGGTTGGGGCAACGGTATCCTTTAAGGCCTTGTTGGACAGTTTTTCCGTGGCCTTCAAAGCGCGCGGATCTGGATCACCCTTTTCGTCAACGACGCTGATCCCGGCATCTTCAACGTTTTGAAGCAGATTATCCATTCCTTGGGCATTCAAGCCAAACGGAGTCGCGATCTGGTCAGTCAAGTCATCGTATTGAATTTCCTTGGCTTTCTTATAGCTTCTGATCAGCTTGCCCACGGCTTTGTCGTATTCAGTCTGATCAAAGTCGGCTTTGTTGGAAATTACCATGTCTTTCTTTTTGCTGTTTGCCATTATTAACTAGTCTCCTCCGTTTTTAATCGTTGCTGCTGACTATAAAGCTGAATGAGTTCAATCGTCAGCTGGGTGATTAGTTCGTGATCGCTCCGTGCCTTGGCTTCCTGCAGCGCCAATTTGGCTTGAGCGATCTTCTGTGTTAAAGGTGTCTTTTGCATGATGATGCGCAGACAGTCGTCAATTGCAGCCGGTGGAACTGCTGCTGCATTCAAGCCATCCAGCTGTGTTAAAGTCGCTTTTAAAGCCGGATCGTCCACGTAGTCTAAAAAACTGGCTAAATCATACTCATCATGCTCGGTAAAGTAATTCAAGGCCTGCTGATAGAGTTCCTGATACTGATCATGAACAAAGGCAAAATCAGGCATTACCTTTAGCTGAGCCCTGGTGCCATAGTCATGGAGCACGGCCGTCAGCAATAAGCGCTCTGCCCGCTCAGTCTGATCAAGTGCCAATGACTGCTGCTCGGCTGCCGTCAGCGTGACTGCCTGTGGTGCTGGTTGTGCTTGAGCGCGCCGCTTTTGATTGTAAGCCGTTCGATTAAACGATCCATTAAACCGGCGCTTGGGGGTAGCCGGCGGATTATCAGGCCATTGTGATGCTGACGGTGCCGTACCTGGCTGAGCAGCCGGCTGTGTTTGAAGCTGAGTCGTTAGCTGCTGCTGCAGATTTTGCGGATTGACCTGAAACTCCCTGGCCAATTCCTGTACGTACAGATCTCTGGCAACCGGATCACCGACCTTGGCGATCACGCCAATCGCGGCATTCAAATAACTCAAAAGCTCAGCCTGATTGCTCAGATTCAGTCCTTGCCGCAGATAGCGCAAGCGAAATGCAGTCGGTGTTTCTTCGGTATTTTTCAGATAATCGCGAAACTTAGCCCCACCATTTTGCTGAATGTATTCATCAGGATCTTGTCCGGTTGGCAGTTGCACGACATGAATCTTAAGCTGATTGGCAACCGCGCTGGCCTCAATCAGCTTCAGTGCCCGCTCAATGGCGTTTTGTCCCGGTGCATCGCCATCGTAGCAAATGTTCAGCTGAGCGGTCGTCTTGACGATCATCGCCAGCTGCTCATCGGTTAGACTGGTCCCCATGGAAGCAATGCCATTATGAACGCCGGCGCCATATGCCGAAATAACGTCCATGTAACCTTCAAAAAGCAGCAGTTTCCCATTTTCTCTGGCTGCTTTTCTAGCTAGATCAAAATTAAAGATCAAACAACGCTTGTTAAAAATCGGCGTTTCTGGACTGTTGAGATACTTCGGCGCGTCAGTTTTTTTTTGCAATAGCCGCCCTGAAAAGGCAACCGGTCGTCCCTGCCCATCCTTGAGCGGAAACATGACTCGATCATGGAAACGATCATGCAGACTGCCGGAGCGATCCTCGGTAAACAGTCCTGATCGGCGCAGCAGCTGATAGTCATGTCCTTCTTTTTCCAAAACGGCCTTTAAGACCTCTTCTTTAGGAGCATAGCCGAGATTAAACTGATCGATCTGCTCTTGAGTCAGGCCGCGCTTTTGCAGATAGCGGCGGGCAGGCTCGCCAGCTGGCGTGTTCATCAAAATATGATGATATAGTCGCATGGTCGTTTCATGCAGCTTAATCAAGCGCCCCTGCTGCGAATCCGGTGCCTGTTCCGTTTTAGGCTCGGCACCAGCTTGAAAATCAGTTGGCAAGGCCACGCTGCCCAGCTTGGCAACCTGCTCAACGGCCTGCGGAAATGATAGATGATGCAGCTCCATCAAAAAGTCGAATACTGAACCTGAGCGATGACAGCTAAAGCAATAAAAGAACTGCTTTTGCTCACTGACTGAAAATGATGGTGTGTTATCTTCGTGAAACGGACAGTGCCCAACCAGGTTCTTCCCTTGCCGCTGCAGCTGAACGTCTTGACTGATGACGTCAGCAATATCAACGGACTGCCGCACCTGATCGATCAGTTCTTGCGAAAGTCGCGCCATTCGTTCACCCCATTTCCCGCGAATAGTAGCAAAAGGTCGCCTCCAGATGGAATGCGACCTTCAACGACTTCAGGCAGCATCTGCTTTTAGACACTACCTAATATACCTATTTAACATGATACCACAAGTCTGGAACAATACAATTCATTTGCTCGATAAACCGTAACTATTTAACGATCAGCTTGTCAAGATTACCAAGTGCGTAGACATCATCGGCCAGCTGCTGCAAAAGGGCCAGCCGGTTGCTGCGGATGCTTTCATCTTTGTCCATAATCATGTTTTCTTCAAAGTAGTTGGTGATTACTGGTGCCATTGCTCGCAGGTCAGCAAAGTTTTGTGCCAGCGTCTGCGCATCCCACTTCTTGTCTAAGGAAGCCACCAGATCAAACAACTCGGTTTCCGATGGGTTTTGGAACTTGGCCGGATCAACTGCTGGTACGCCATCCTTAAAGTCAGCCTTCTTGGCAATCCGCAGTACCCGCGTCAAGGCTTCAACGTCTTCTTTAAAGCCATCATCGTCTTTGTGCGCGTCAAGCGTCTCGGCTGCTGCCAGAACGTTGGCAATGTCAGCCGATTTGGTATCGACAACGGCATCAATCACGTCATAGCGCAGATCCTGCGTGTTGAAGAACTGCTTGAGCCGATCCAAGAAGAATGCGTGTACCTGATCAGCATTGTGCGAAACGTCAAATTCCGGCGTCAGTCCTTGAGCTGCCAATGCTTCTGCAAATTCATCGGCCATCCCCATTACCGGCAGATGCCAGCCGCGCGCAGCAATAATCCGTACGATCCCATAAGCCTGTCGCCGCAGTGCATATGGGTCATTGGAGCCGCTTGGAATCATATCAACGGCAAAGAAGCTGATGATGCTGTCCAGCTTGTCGGCAATTGCCAAAATCGCGCCGATCTTACCGGCTGGCAGCTCACCTTCTGCAGAGATTGGCATATAGTGCTCCTTAATTGCCGCAGCAACGTCATCTTTTTCGCCAAACAGCTTAGCGTAGATCTCGCCCATGATCCCTTGCAGCTCAGCAAATTCACCCACCATCTGCGTCGTCAGGTCAAACTTGTAGATGTGAGCAGCTCGATCAAGGTCTGCCAGCTCTTCATCACTAAGGTTCAGCTTTTGACCAAGCAGCTTGGCCAAGACCGCCGTCCGTCCCATCTTGTCATACATGGAGCTGATCTTGTCATGGAAGCTGACCTTCTTTAAACGAGCCACGTATTGGTCAATCGTAATCTTTTGGTCCTCTTCATAGAAGAACTTGGCATCTTCCAGACGTGGTACCAGCACCCGTTCGTTACCCTTGATCACGTTTTCCAGGTATTTGCTGTTACCATTGCGGACCGCGATAAAGTGTGGCAAAAGCTTGCCTTCATGATCGCGAACACAGAAGAAGCGCTGGTTGTCCTTCATGGAGGTAATCAGGACTTCTTCAGGCAGGACCAGATATTTTTCATCAAACGAACCGGCAAATGAGGTTGGCCATTCAACCAGGTTGTTGACTTCTTCCAGCAGGTCCTCATCCCAATCGATGATCCAGTCGTTTTCCGCCAAGATCTCGTCAATCTGAGACTTGATCAGGTTCTTGCGCTGTTTTTGATTGGCGATCACAAAGTCGTTGTTCAGTTCAGCTTCGTAGTCTTCGGCATGCTTGATCTCCACGTCATGACCCAGGAAACGGTGACCACGTGTCATGCGGCCAGCCGTTACGTCCAGGATCGAAAATGGCACGATCTCATCATCCAAAAGCGATACCAGCCAGCGAATCGGCCGAACGAACTGCAATGAGTGACGGCCCCACTTCATCATCGTTGGGAAGTTCATGGCTTCGATGACGTCCTTTAAGCCGGGCAGAACCTCAGCAACCGGCTTGCCGTCAACGTGCTTTTCAACGTAGACGTATTCAACGCCCTTGATCTCTTTAAACTCGATGTCATCAACACTGACGCCTTGACCGCGCGTAAAGCCAATCGCTGCTTTGGTCCAGTTGCCATCTGCATCCTGAGCAATCTTTTTAGCCGGGCCCTTAACGGATTCGTTGATATCAGGCTGTTTGTCGGCTAACCCGGTAATCAGAAGAGCCAAGCGACGCGGCGTGGCAAATTCTTGAATCTTTGCAAAGTCAATGCGCTGTTCCTTTAAGTATTGAGCAACGCGTTCGTGCAGCTGCTTGATGCTTGGCGTTACGACATGCGCAGGCATTTCTTCCAGCCCAATTTCCAACAGATATGAATGTGCCATTTACTTGTCCTCCTTCTTGGCCTTGGCAGCTTGCTTGGCCGCCCGTACCGCTGCTTTTTCAGCCAGCTTGGTGTATTTTTCGACCGTTGCCTGGCGTTCCTTTTCATCATGAATCAATGGGAAGCCCCGTTTGCGCCGTTCTTCGACAAAAGCCTTGGCAATCGACTTGGCCATGATCCGAATGCGGTGCAGGTAGCCGGCCCGCTCCGTTACTGAAACCGCTCCACGCGCATCCAGCAGGTTGAACGTGTGGCTGCACTTCAAGACATAGTCATATGCCGGGTGGACCAGTCCCAGTTTGATCAGACGCTTGGCTTCGGCTTCATAGTCATTGAATTCTTGAAGCAGCATGTCTTGGTTGCTTTCTTCAAAACTGTACTTGGAGTGCTCATATTCTGGTTCCTTGAAAATGTCGCCATACTTGACGCCGTCTGCCCATTCCAGATCATAGACACTGTCAACGTTTTGAATGTATTCAGCCAATCGTTCCAGGCCATAGGTAACCTCGGCAGCTACCGGATCCATCTGCAGCTCACCAACGACTTGGAAGTAGGTAAACTGCGTAACTTCCATCCCATCGAGCCAGATTTCCCAGCCAACACCGGCACAGCCCATTGATGGGTTTTCCCAGTTGTCTTCAACAAAACGAATATCGTGTTCCAGCGGCTCAATGCCCAGCTGCTTCAAACTACCCAAATAGAGCTCTTGAATATTGTCTGGTGATGGCTTCATCAAAACCTGGAACTGGTGGTGCTGGTAAAGACGGTTGGGGTTTTCGCCGTAGCGCCCATCGGCAGGCCGCCGAGAAGGTTCAACGTAGGCAACGTTCCATGGTTCAGGTCCAATTGCCCGCAGAAAAGTGTATGGGCTCATCGTCCCGGCACCTTTTTCGTTGTCGTAGGCCTGCATCAGCATACAGCCTTGGTCGGCCCAATATTTTTCAAGAGTAAAAATAATCTCTTGAACGGTGAGTTTCTTTGACATAATCTGACTCCTTTCAACGTAAAAAGTCCCTACAATGGCCAGCTGGACTGGTCATTGCAGGGACGAAGTTAATTCGCGGTTCCACCCTGCTTTTCTGCACCTTAGACATGCAGAACAGCTTAATTAAGCGACTGTTAAAGTGCCACGCTGCTTGATCGTTATCATGGCTTCCACCATCCCATGATCGCTTTGGTTCGACAGTAAGCAGCGATTCTTTGTCATCGTCGATTAGATTTAAATTTAGTTGCTCTTTTATCATAGACAACTACTTTACACTTGTCAATTTTCAGAGCGAAGATTTTTCAATTGATTTTCCCAGGTCGCCATTTGATCGATGAACCGCTTGCTCTTTAAGTGCAGCCCGAGCTCATCGTCATAAATGCGATCCAGCGTATAGCGCAGCCGATTCTTAACGCTTTGATCAACCTGAATCTGATTGACCTGCGCCAGATTCAAAGAGGCAAACAGCTGCAGATAGCCAACCATCCGGCGATCCAAGTGAAACCGACGCTCATCCAGGTTCCAGTGCCGACTGCACAGCATCCCCCCATTGGCTTCGGAAAAATCCAGCGGGCGATCGTTCAACCCACAGATCGTGCAGCAATCCCAAGTCTGCGCGGCTCCTAGCAAAGGCAGAAACTGCACTTCTAAGACGTTAGCCACGATCTGAGGGTCCTGCCCTTTATCGATCAGCTCGAGCGCGGCCGCCACTTGATTAAACCAACCGCCAATCGATCGGCCCTCTTCAAACGTCGCGTCTACCAACTCGAGAATATAGGTAGCATAGGCACTGCGCAGGGGATCTTCGCCCAGATGAACGTATTGACGCGTATCACGCGCGGCACTCAAATAGCTGAGCGAGCCATCATCAGCCAGCCAGCCGGTATACTGTCCATGCGTAAAAGGCAGAATATCGCTGGTGATCTTGGCATGCGAACGATTGCCGCCTCGGACGAAAAACATCATCGGTCCGCGCTTGTCAGTCAAAAACTTGACCAACAGATCACGTTCTTTATACGGGCGCCGATACATTACGATGCCGGCAAAGGAAGTATTTTCCCGCGCCATGCTCTCAGCTCCTTTTAATAGTCGTTGCTGCGGTAGCCGTAGTCTTTGAGCATTGCCGATTTATCGCGCCAGCCGGGAACCACCTTGACCCACAGCTGCAGATAGACCCGATCACCCAGCAGATGCTCGATGTCTTTTCTGGCCATGGTCCCGATTTGTTTAAGCATCTGCCCTTTTTTACCGATGATGATGCCCTTTTGTCCCGGCCGCTCAACGATGATATTGGCATTGATGTGTACCGTCTCATCATCTTGACGCTTGACCGACATGACATCGACGGCAACGGAATGCGGCACTTCCTGACGCGTCAGCATAAAGACTTTTTCACGAATCATCTCGGCAATAACGAAACGTTCAGGGTGGTCGCTGATCTGATCGCTTGGGTAATATTGCGGACCATTTGGCAGCTGGTCGACCAACTTGTTGATCAAAGCATTGACGTTGTTGCCATTCAATGCCGAAACCGGAACGACATCGGCAAACTTAACCGTGCCATCCTCAAACTGCTTGACGATTGCCGGCAGCTCATTTGGATGCACCTTATCGATCTTATTGACGACCAGATAGATTGGCTTTTGTACCTGCTTAAGCCGTTCCATGATGAAGTTGTCGCCAGGACCGCGCTTTTCATCAGCAGCGACCACATACAAGACCGCGTCGACCTCATCCAAAGCCGAAAGCGTTGAGCGCTCCATGAAGTCGCCCAGCTTGGTCTGCGGTTTGTGGACCCCCGGCGTGTCGATGAAGACGATCTGAGCCTCATCAGTAGTGTAGATCCCTTGAATCTTATTACGCGTCGTTTGGGCAACATTGCTCATGATGGCAACCTTTTGTCCGACGACATAGTTTAAAAGCGTTGACTTGCCGACGTTGGGCCGACCAATCAGAGCAACGAAACCAGATTTAAAATTTGGATTATCCATATTTTTCCCTTTCCTAAATGCCTAACAAATTCTTGAAGCGCGGCCAAAAAATCAGCAGCCCAACCAAAACCGCGTAAAAAGCCGCCAGCAAGACGACCCCAGCGGCAATATCTTTAGCATATTTAGCATCAAGATCATAGTGATGGTGCACGACCAGATCAACCAGCTCCTCAACGATCGTATTGGCAAACTCAGCCGCAAACACGACAAAGATTGCCGACAGCAGCCACAGCCACTCAAAAACGTTGACCTGCATCAAAAAGGCCACGATAATCACCAAAACGGCCGCGATGATATGGAACCGCATGTTGCGTTCTTTTTTAACCACATCTTTGACTCCATCCCAGGCATGTCCCAGCGCCTGGATGAAATGACGATTTTTTTCGACCTGATGCTTATCTTGGGAGCCCATAGCCATTTAAAATCTCCTCTTGCAGCTTAAACATTTTTTCTTCATCGGCTTTTTCTTCATGATCATACCCATTCAAATGCAAAAAGCCATGCACGATCAAAAAGCCCAGCTCACGATCATTAGAATGGCCCAAAAACTTAGCCTGCTCGCCAACTTTATCAATCGAGATGAACAGATCGCCGAGATTTTCTGGGATCTGGGCAGCCAGTTCTGGATCCAATAAGATCGGCGAGTCGTCACTGTCGTCTTCCAAGGCAAAGCTTAAAACGTCAGTCGCCCGATCAACGCCGCGATATTGAGCATTCAGTTCTCTGATTTGCGGATTGTGAACAAACGTTAGGGAAACCTCCGTATTGTCCTTTAACTCAAGGCGCTTGGCCGCATATTCCAAAATATTGTGCGCCAGCTGCAATTGGTCTTGGCTGACGGCATGGTCACCGGTTTGGTCGTAGATTTCAATATCCATTATTTTTTCTCCAAAGTCTGTTGCTCATCATTTTCATAGGCCGTAATGATGCGGGCGACAACTGGATGCCGAACCACATCCGCTGCGCTGAATTGAACGAATTCGATTGAGGGTACGTTCTGCAGAATTCGGGGTGCCGAGATCAAACCGCTGCGAGTTCCCCTTGGCAAGTCAATCTGCGAGACGTCACCATTGACGACCATTTTAGAACCAAAGCCAAGCCGCGTCAGAAACATCTTCATCTGCGCATTGGTGGTGTTTTGTGCCTCGTCTAAGATTACAAAGGCATTATCCAGCGTCCGGCCCCGCATGTAGGCTAATGGTGCGATTTCAATCGTGCCGCGATCGATCAGGCGTTCCACGTGGTCGGCGCCAAAAATCTCATTTAACGCGTCATAGATTGGCCGCAGATATGGATCAACCTTTTCCTTCAAGTCACCAGGCAAAAAACCTAGACTCTCACCGGCTTCTACGGCCGGCCGCGTCAGGATGATTCGCTCAACCTCGCCACGCTTTAAAGCAGCTACGGCCATGGCAACTGCCAGATACGTCTTCCCTGTTCCGGCGGGCCCAATCCCAAACGTAATGTCATTATCCTTGATGGCATGCACGTATTGGCGCTGACCAAAGTTTTTGACGCGAATCGACCGGCCTTTGCGATCCTTAATAATCGTTTCACTGTACAGATCGCCAAAGTACTGCAGCGTGCCGCGACGAGCCATCTTCATCGCACTGACGATATCCGTGCTGCTTAAGCTGATGCCGTGATGCAGCAGATCTACCAGCTGCTCTAAAACGTCATAGGTCAGATGAACGTCCTCATCTTCACCGCTGATTTTCAGATCGGTACCAAACGGATTGATGGTTACGTTCATGCCTTCTTCTAAAAGCACCACGAATTTGTCCTGCGCGCCCAAAAGTCCCAATTCAACTTCAGGGCTTTCAATGCGAAAAGTCATTTCTGTCAAACGAAGATTTCCCCTTTGCTTTTGATTTAATCAATACCATCAAAAATTATAACATAGCCGGCTGCAATGCGCATAAACCGCAACATGGGAAAAAAAAGCACTGCCCAAATCGGACAGTGCCTATCATCTTGATCAATAGCTTGATTGATCAGCAATCCGGTACATTAATGCCTTATTTTTGCAGAGCATCCTTAACGGTTTGGTTGACCACTTTGCCATCAGCCTTGCCCTTAACCTTTGGCATAACCGACTTCATTACCTTGCCGAAGTCCTTCATGCTGTCAGCACCCGTAGCTTGAACGGCCTCAGCAACGATCTGCTTGATTTCGTCATCAGAAAGCTGCTTTGGCATGTACTTTTCAACAACGCTCATTTCAGCCTTGGTCTTGTCAATAAGATCCTGACGCTTGGCAGCAACGAATTCTTCCAAAGCTTCCTTGCGTTGCTTGTATTCACGCGCCAACAGCGAATTTTCTTCTTCTTCGCTTAATTCATGCCCCAGCTTGATCTTTTCGTTTTGAACCGAAGCCTTAAGCATCCGGACCGTGCTCAGAGTTTCCTTGTCCTTAGCCTTCATTGCGGCAACCATGTCTTTAGTCAGCTTATCCAATAGACTCATTTCAAGTTCCTCCCGTTTTTCTAAATTATACAAAAAAGCCCCTGGTGAATGAGACATTCGCCCAGGAGCTGCAGCATTCTAGTGACGGCGCTTGTTCTTGCGCTTCCGAGCTGCTTCAGATTTCAACTTACGTTTTACGCTTGGCTTTTCGTAAAATTCACGCTTGCGGTATTCTTGCAGCGTTCCGTTCCGTGAAACCGTACGCTTAAAGCGTCGAAGAGCGTCGTCTAACGATTCATTCTTGCGAACGATAGTCTTTGACATTGTTGATTCCCTCCCTCCGAGCTTAGAATTCCGTACTGTTGCGATTAAAAGCGTCTAATTGACTGCTTCAATCTTATCACTACGAATGATATTATACTTAATCCAAAAAAGAGCGTCAACTGCTTTTTTGAAAAAATTTCAACTAATTTTCAGAATGGCTTAGTCGTTCCACAAAAGTTGGATCAAACTGATTGTTTGTGATCATCTTGATCTCTTCGCCATAAGGAGCGACTTTCTTTTTAGGATTATCGGCCAGTGGAACCCAGGGCGTCTCCATAATCTTGGGCACCTGTTCCAATTGCGGATGATGGGCAATATAACTGAGCGCCTCAAAGCCAATCGTTCCCATCCCTAGATTTTCGTGGCGGTCTTTATGGCTGCCTTGCGGGTTTTTAGAATCGTTTAAGTGAATAACCTGCAGCTTTTCAAGGCCCAAGACATGATCAAATTCTTCCAAGACGCCATCAAAGTCGTTTTTGACGTCATAGCCGGCATCATTGGTATGACATGTATCAAACGTTACCGAGAGCTTTTCGTTATAGACAACCTGATCCATGATCTCGGCAATCTGCTCAAATGAAGTACCGACCTCAGTTCCCTTACCAGCCATGGTTTCAATCGCAATCTGCGGCTCTTGATCGGGCGTGATAATCTCGTTTAATCCTTGCGCAATCTGATGTAAGGCTGCTTTGGCCCCAGCACCGACATGAGCTCCGGGATGCAGCGTAATCTGCGTGGCACCAATGGCCGCGGCCCGTTGAACCTCTTGACGCAGGAACTCAACGCCAAAAGCAAAGTTCTGCGGCTTGAGCGTGTTGCCCAGATTAACGATATAAGGCGCATGAACTACCAGATGACTAAAGCCATGCTCTTCAATATAGGCCCGACCTTCTGGAATTCTCATTTCATCAAGCGGCTTGCGCTTGGTATTCTGTGGCGCACCAGTATAAACCATAAACGTATTGGCCCCATAGCTGGCTGCTTCTTGAGCAGAACCAAGCAGCATTTTGGGCGCTTTAAGACTGACATGTGAGCCAATCAGCATTTGATCGCATCCTTTCTTTAATAAGCGAGTCTCTTTATTTTAGCGTATTTTATCGCTACAATAAAATTATTGACTCGTTCGCTGTTAAGGAGGAATTTCTATGGCGAAAAAACGCATCTACGTTCCCAAAAACAAGACCAATGGCGAAAAGAAAGGCGACCGTAAGATCTGGGTGGAAAACGTCAAATTTTTAACGACCGCCGAGTATCACGAACTGCAAGAAGCCATTCGCCAATATTCACGTCCCGAATTGGTCAACCGCAATCTGCTTTTGATCTCGATTGCGCTAAACAACGGACTGCGCGCCTCTGATGTCGTGACGCTGCGAGTTGGCCACGTTAAAAACAAGACCCAAACGCGGATCATCGAGCAAAAAACCGGTAAGGCCAAGACGCTTTACTGGAACAACTGTCTGGCTGAGATCATCAACTACTTAAACGAGCTGGACTTCAAAGACGATAACGATTGGCTGTTTCCCGGCCGCCAAGACGGTCACTTCTCCGTGCATGGCTTTTATCAAATGCTGCAGCGAATCGCGCGTAAAACCGGCAACGAAAAATTGGTAGCTAAGCTGGGGACGCACTCGTTTCGCAAGACATTTGGCCGTCAGCTGTATAAAGATGGCGTCAACATCGAAATCATCTCGCAGCTGTTCAATCACTCCTCTGAACGCAATACCCGCCATTATCTTGGAATCGAGCAAGAGGATCTGGACAAGGTCGTCCGCAACTTCAAGCTTGAATAATCGTAGTCAAGATCCGCTATTGTAAGGCTGTAAGGCGCGCACTAGCTTCATAAGCTTACATCCACTGTTGCTGGCTGATTCTTGTTAATTATTGGATCACAGCCAACTTTAGGCGGGGCTGATTAAGGCTGATCTTTTTAAGGCCAGCTCATCATAAGTCCAGATTCTTGCCGCGGTTCTGTCAAGGTACTTTGGGCTGTACTTTGCTGGCTGAAGATTCTTGACTTAGTGAAGAAAATCCGGTTTTGAACGATTGCCCGCTCTGAATTTACCTACTTTGCGCCGGTTTTTAGTCAAAAGCAGGTAATTGCATATTCCCCCACCTTAATCAAAAAGGATCCGCTAAGCCAGCGGATCCTTTTTAATAACTGATTCGGTTAGTCTTCTTTATCTTCATCTTCAGCTGGAACTTCCAGACGCAGCTCTTCCAACTGTTGTTCACTGACGCGAGCTGGTGCCGCCGTCAATGGTTCAACGGCCTTTGAGTTCTTAGGGAAGGCAATCACATCACGAATGCTGTCAGCCTGCGACAGGAACATTACCCAGCGATCCAGGCCAATTGCCAGACCACCCTCTGGAGGCATTCCCAGTTCCAATGCCTTGATCAAAAAGCCGAAGCGTGCTTGAGCCTTTTCTTTGCTGTAACCCAGGGCCTTAAAGACCTTTTCTTGAATTTCAGGGTCGTGAATACGGATAGAACCCCCACCGATTTCCTGACCGTTCAAAACGATGTCATAGCTTTGCGCGTGCGCCTGATGTGGGTCTTCGCCATCTTCCAGATAGTGCAGATCCTCAGGGTTAAGCATCGTGAATGGGTGGTGAGCCGCGATCCACTTGCCAAAGCCTTCATCATATTCAAACATTGGCCAGTTGACGATCCAGACGTAGTTCCATTGGTTGGGATCAGTTAAGCCGAGCTCTTGGGCAAAGTGGTTGCGCAGGTATCCCAATGAGTCGCAGACAACGTGGAACGAGCCGGCAACGATTAAGATCAAGTCGCCTTCCTTGGCATCAAGCGCCACATTTAATTCAGCAGCTTGATCGTTTAAGAACTTGGCAACGGGACCATTGTAGCCATCCGCGCCAACCTTGACCCAGGCCAGCCCCTTGGCATTATAGCGCTTGATGTAGTCTTCCTGCTTACTGATGTCTTTACGGGAGTATTTGTCAGCTCCACCAGGTACGACAATAGCCCGGACATAGTTGCCAGCTGCCACCGTACTGCTGAATACCTTAAACGAGCTGTCCTTCACCAGATCACTGATATCATGAATTAGCATTTCAAAACGCGTATCCGGCTTGTCGGTACCGTACTTGTCCATTGCCTCTTGCCATTCCATACGTGGGAAAGGCGTCTTAACGTCAATGTCCAAGACTTCTTTCATGACGTCTTTGATCAGGCCTTCTGTCATCGCTTGAATGTCTTCTGGCGTGGCAAAGCTCATTTCAGTATCGATCTGCGTAAATTCTGGCTGCCGATCGCCCCGCAAATCCTCATCACGGAAGCATTTGGCAATCTGGTAGTACTTGTCGACCCCGGCTGCCATCAACAGTTGCTTAAACAATTGTGGCGATTGCGGCAAAGCATAGAAGCTGCCTGGATAGACCCGTGAAGGCACGATGTAGTCACGCGCCCCTTCTGGAGTAGAGCGCGTCAGTTCTGGCGTCTCAACGTCTAAGAAGCCGTTCTTTTCAAAGTAGCGGTGAACGACATGCGTAACCTTGCTCCGCAGCATCAAGCGCTTCATCATCTCAGGACGGCGCAGATCAAGGTAGCGGTATTTCAGACGCAGTTCTTCAGAAGCATCAACGTCATCCACGATTTCAAACGGCATTGGCTTGGACTTGGCCAAAATGCTGGCTTCTTTAACTTCAATCTCGATCTTGCCCGTCTTCATGTCAGGGTTGACTTCCTTACGAGCCCGCACCAGACCATGCGCTTCAATAACGTATTGGTTCCGTACCTGGTTGGCGATCTCAAATGCCGCTGGATCAATCTTTTCATCAAAAACCAGCTGCACGATGCCAGAGCGATCCCACAAGTCGATAAAGATCAGGCCACCCAGATTGCGTCGCTTGGCAACCCAGCCTTTTACGACGACTTCTTGGCCAATCTGCTGTTCGCTGGTCTCACCAGCATAATTGGTACGCTTCATTTTTTATTACCCCTTTGTCTGTTCTTGATAAACGGCTTTAAAATCGGCAAAAACGCGGTCCAGCGGTAAAGTAGTCTCTTCACCGGTGGCCATTACTTTAAAGTGAACCGTGCCGCTTTCCAGTTCTTTTTGGCCAATCGTCAAAACGACTTTGGCATTTTCCTTGGCCGCCGTCTTAAACTGCGCTTTTGGCTTACGGTTCAAGTAGTCGCGTTCGGCAACAAAGCCGGCATCCCGCGCCGCTTCAACCAGTTTAAAGCTGGCAGTGTTGGTTGCCTCGCCAATGCCCACGACATAAACGTCTAAGTCAGGATCCGCTTTTTTAAGCAGTCCTTCTTCGTTGAGCAAAAGCATCAGCCGTTCTAAGCCAATCCCAAAGCCAACCCCTGGCGTATCCGGACCACCAAGCTCTTCAACCAGTCCACTGTAGCGGCCGCCGCCACAGATCGTCGTATAGCCTTGACCAAGCGACTTTGCCTGAACCATGACCTCAAAGATCGTGTGGTTGTAGTAATCCAGTCCCCGCACCATGGTTGGGTCAACCGTGTAGTCAATGTCCAGCTCATCCAGCATTTCCTTGACCAGATCAAAGTGCTTTTGGGCATCATCAGTCAAATAGTCCAGAATCGATGGCGCATCGTCAACAAACTGCTTGTCGCGTGGATCCTTGCTGTCTAAGACCCGCAATGGATTCTTTTCCAGACGTTCTTGAGAGTCTTCGCTCAGTTCATCGTAGTGCGGCTTTAAGTAGTCGATCAGTGCTTGACGGTAGGTATCGCGCGTTTCTTGATCGCCAAGCGTGTTGATGGCTACGCGCAGACCCGTTAACCCCAGCTGCTTGAACAGGCGCAGCGCCATGGTCATAACTTCAACGTCAACGGCTGGATTGTCGCTGCCGAATGCTTCAACCCCGATCTGGTGGAACTCACGCTGCCGACCAGACTGCGGCCGCTCATAGCGAAACATTGGTTCCATGTAGTAGACCTTGTAAGGCTTGTTGTATTCAGGGCCGTACAGCTTGTTTTCAACATAGGCCCGGACCACGCCGGCCGTACCTTCTGGGCGCAGTGCCACGTGACGATCGCCCTTGTCTTTAAAGTCATACATTTCTTTGGTAACGACATCAGAAGTCTCACCAGCCGAGCGGGCAAAAATATTGTAGTTTTCAAAAATTGGCGTGCGAATTTCGCGGTAGCCATAGCGCGCAAAGATTTCACGAGCCAGCTTCTCAACGGCTTCCCACTGAGCGGATTCGCCCGGCAAGATATCAGCCGTGCCTTTTGGGCGTTGATAGCGCATTGTATCTCTCCTCCATTGATCAATCAGTCGATTTAAAAAAGCACCCCTGCTGCTGCAAGGGTGCTTGAATGCACGGTACCACCTTGGGTTTACTCTTGGGTAACGTAGCTTCGACGGGGTCATGACCCTGCCTCCAAAGCGTCACTCGGTAGCCAATCGACAGGGCTTGCACCAATTCCCCGCTCGCTGAAAGCTATGGCAGACCGAACATTCTTTTTCATCGGCATCTCTAAATTTAATTACCTACTTAGCCTACTAGGCTTGAGCTGTTTAGTCAATAGGCCAACCCCGAATTAGTCTTGATTTTCCAATTGATGCTTTCTAAACTTATCTTAATGATTCATGATAAAGGAGCAAAAATCTTGAAGTTTCATCGTCCTGCCAAAGCTGTCCTGGTTGCGATCAGCATGGCATTAATTGCAATTGTCATGGTGGTCGCGCTGACGTTTTCGCGGACGACCACCATTGAAACCAGTGGGCTCAACGTCCGTACCGGTCCTGGGCTTGACTATGCCACGATCGGTACCGTTAAAAAAGGCCAGCGCGTAACGATTCTCAAAACACGCAACTCATGGTACAAGATTCGGCTCAGCGATCAGCGTTTTGGCTGGGTTGCCAGCTGGCTGGTTCATCCCAAAAACAATCTCAAGCACGTTTCAAGCCTTTCCGAAGCTACGATCGTAATTGACCCTGGCCATGGTGGTTCTGACTCTGGTGCCGAATATAAAAACAGCACCAGCAAGCGCTACATGGAAAAGACCTATACGCTGCAGCTGGCCAATCGCGTTGCGCAGGAATTGCGGCTGCGGGGCGCGCACGTAATCATGACGCGCGACTCGGACCGTTACGTTGGCCTCAAACCGCGACCAGCCCTTGCCGAAAGCATGCATGCCGATGCCTTTATCAGCTTCCATTTCGATTCTTCGCCGGCTCACAACGAAGCCTCGGGATTTACGACCTATTATTACCATAAGGGTGCGTCCAAAAAGCTGGCCAAGGTACTGAACAAGCAGCTGAACAACCTGCCATTGACCAATCGCGGCATTGAATTTGGCGACTTTCTGGTCATTCGCGATAATACCCGTCCAGCCGTGCTTTGCGAAATGGGCTATATCAATTCAACTAAAGACTTTAATCAAATCAAAAACGCCAGCTATCAGCAAAAGATCGCCCACGATATTGCCAAGGGATTAAATAACTACTTTAAAAACTAGACAGAAAGGATGTTGGTCTTATGTCTGCATATCAGCTTAATCAAAAATGGCTCAGCCAATTGCCGTTTCGCCAGGTTAAAGATTGTCAGCCAGTTGCTGGTGGCGACATCAATGCCGCCTATCAGATCAAGGCTGATCAAAGAACCTATTTTTTAAAGGTCCAGCCGCATCATCCGGCCAGCTATTTCAATCACGAAAAACGCGGTCTGGAAGTAATCGGCGCGCTCGTCAAAACCCCGACGCCGCTTGCTCAAGGACAGATTCAAGGCGATGCCTACCTGGTGCTTGAATGGCTGGAAAGCGGCAGCGGCTCACAGGCTGATCTAGGGCGGGCAGTTGCCAGAATGCACGCCCAGCACGCCAAACAGTTTGGCTTTTATGAAAATCACACCACCAGAGCGCTGGTTAAAAACAATGCGTGGAATGACAGCTGGCGCGACTTTTATCTCAAGCAGCGGCTAGATCCCGAAATTGCCGTTGCTAAGAAAAACGGGCGCTGGAATGACTGGCGCGAGACTCACTATCAAAGAATGCGCCAAGCCTTCAGTGACTATTATGATCAGCACCAGGTCATCCCCAGTCTTTTGCATGGCGATCTCTGGGCAGGCAACTACATGTTTGATGATACCGGTCAGCCAGTCTTGATCGATCCGGATGCCGTCTATGGCGATCGTGAGTTTGATCTGGCTATGACCACGATTTTTGGCGGCTTTGAGCCTGCGTTCTACCAAGCCTATCAGCAGGAGTATCCATTGGCAAAAGGCGTCAATGAGCGACTGCCATGGTATCAGTTCTACTATCTGTGCATGCATCTGATCTTGTTTGGCGAAACGTATGGCCCAGCAGTCGACGGCATTTTGGAACGCTACTGATAAATTAATCAATGTGTAGATTTTCTAGTCCCGATCGATTCAAGTATGATTTGCAAAGCGATGTTGTTTTTAACGTTGAACTGACTGTAACCACTGATTGTCATGACAATGGCGCCAGTATCCTGCCTGATTATCGATCAGCTATTCAAGAACCTAATTAAAAAGCGAGTAACGGTCTAACCGCTGCTCGCTTTTTAAAAACTATTTTTCATAAAGAATCGTAACCGGACCGTCGTTTTCCAGCTCAACTTTCATATCAGCGCCAAAACGACCGGTTTCAACATGCACGCCGGCTTGACGCAGTTTTTCGTTGAAACGGTCATATAAAGGCGCGGCAATTTCCGGCTTAGCAGCTTTTGAAAAACCAGGCCGATTGCCATGTTTGACGTCAGCATACAGGGTAAACTGTGAAATCGACAAAATCTCGCCATTGACATCAGCCAGTGCTCGGTTCAGCTTGCCGTTTTCATCTTCAAAAACACGCAGGTTGACGATTTTGTGTACCATCCAGTCCAACTGCTCATCAGTATCTTCAGGTGCCATTCCCACCAACAGTAGGTAGCCTTTTTGAATCTGGCCGACCGTTTCACCATCGATTCTAACGGCAGCATGATTGACTCGTTGCAATACGACACGCATTTGATCACCTCTTAACGAATTACCCGTTTGACGACATAGACATCTGGAATGTTTTTCAGACTGTCCAAGATCAGCTGCAGATGCTGACTGTTGCGCACGCCAATCGTAGCTGAAATCGTAGCCATCTTGTTGTGGTCGACCTTGCCATTGACCGACGTTAAAAAACGCGTGTTGTTGTTGATCGAGCGCAGCACGTCATTCAACAGGCCATTGCGATTGTAGCCCTCAACTTCAATATCGGCATTGTAGTTGGTCTTATCGCCGGCTGGATTAGCCCAAAAGACCGAGACCAGCCGTTCGCCGTTCTTTTCGGCTGCCTTGACGTTGGGACAATCGGCACGGTGAACAGAAACCCCGCGGCCCTTGGTAATGTAGCCAACGATCTCATCGCCAGGCACGGGACTGCAGCAATGGCTGAGCCGCGTCAAAAGATTATCAACGCCTTCAACGACCACGCCTTCTGAACTCTTGGCAAACTTGCGTTGATTATTAACGTTCTTGTTTTCAAAAGTCTGGTGATCTTCCAAAACGGCTTTCTGGGCGGCCCGTTGCTTGTCATCAGCCTCTTTTTTACGAATGTCGGCCGTAAAGCGATTGCGCACCCCAATTGGCGGCACGTCACCAAAACCAACCGCGGCAAACATGTCATCAGCCGTCTTGTAGTGCATCTGATCAGCAATCTGTTTGTTCTTTTCCGTAGTCATCAGCTCATTAGGATCATAGCCAGCATCACGCAGCTGACTGGCAATAATCTGACGGCCGCTTTCCACGTTTTTGTCGTGATCATGGGCTCTGAAGAACTGACGAATCTTGTTGCGGGCCCGCCGCGTAAAGACCAGATCCAGCCAGTCGCGACTTGGCCCCGCCGAACTGGATGAAGTTAAAATGTCGACGATATCACCGTTTTTGATCTCATAGTTCAAAGGCACGATGCGGCCATTAACCTTGGCACCAGTCGTATGATTACCGACTTCCGTATGAATCTGGTAGGCCATGTCCAGCGGCCCCGCACCCTTTGGCATTTCAATAACATCGCCTTTCGGAGTAAACGCGTAGACCTTGTCGGCAAAAACGTCGCTTTGAATGCCCTGCAAAAATTCATCGGTGCCTTGCGATTCGCTCTGCAGCTCCAGAATTTCTTTGACCACGTTGAGTTTTTTGGAGTCCTGCGTCTGCTTGATGCCATTGGTCTTGCCTTCTTTATAGGCCCAGTGTGCAGCAACCCCGTATTCGGCAACCTCATGCATATCGTGAGTTCGAATCTGAATCTCCAGCAGCCGGCCTTCTGGACCAATCACCGTGGTATGCAGCGACTGATAGCCGTTTGCTTTCGGCATGGCAATATAGTCTTTAAAACGGCCCGGCATTGGCTTCCAGTTGGTATGAACCGCGCCCAAAACGGCATAGCAATCCTTGATTGAGTCAACCACGACCCGAATCGCCAACAGGTCATAAATCTGCTCAAACTGTTTATGCTGTGTGACCATCTTGCGGTAGACCGAGTAGATGTGCTTCGGGCGGCCATAAATCTCGACATTGGGTCCCAATTCCAGATCGCTGATGGCTTTTTTAACGTCGACAATGGCGCGGTTGATGTATTCGACTCGCTGATCCCGCCGCGAATTCATCAGATGCACGATGCGGTAGTACTGCTGCGGATTGAGATAGCGCAGCGACAGATCCTCCAGCTCCCATTTGATGGTGCTGATCCCCAGTCGGTCGGCAATCGGCGCGTAGATTTCCAGAGTTTCGTTGGCAATCCGCCGCTGTTTGTCGGGACGCAGATGCTGCAGCGTCCGCATATTGTGCAGGCGGTCAGCCAGTTTAACGATCATCACGCGGATATCCTTGCTCATTGCCAGCAAAAGCTTACGGTGCGTTTCCGCCATCTGTTCCTTGTTGGACTTGTAATGAATCTTAGAGATCTTGGTGTCGCCATCCACGATCATGGCAATCGTCGGTCCGAAAAGCTCCCGAATATCATCCAAAGTGGCCCCAGTATCTTCAACGATATCATGCATATAGCCCGCGCATACCGTTTCTGGATCCATGTGCAGATTGGCCAGGATGCCGGCAACTTGAATTGGATGGATGATATAGGCCTCACCCGACTTGCGATGCTGGTCAGCGTGCGCAACCGCGGCAAAATGGTAGGCGCGCTCAACCATTTCAACATGTTCTTCATTCATGTATGAAGAAACGATCTTTTTAACGTCTTCATGCGTTAGTTCATTGTTTTTTGACATCCTGCATCAACTTGCTTTCTTTAGATTGATTTTTGACGGCATCTTGAGTCATGGCCTTAGCCAGGTATTCGATGCCTAAATAGACCAGTGCGAAATAGTAAGTGTAGCGTGATACTTGAAAAAGTCGGACGCCGATCAGATAACCGACTGAAAAGACCAGCAGCTGCCAGGAGCGATCCTGCTGCTTGGCGACTCTTCTGCCGGCCCAGACAACGTAACAGAAATTAACCAACAGCAAAAGCCAAATAATGATCTGAACGCGCGATACCAGATGCTGCTTTAAAAACAGCGGGTTGATCACCAATGATAGCACCAGATCGCTGATTAAAAGCCGGCGATCGGTCGTCCGCCAAAATTGCTGCAACTTCTCCATTAAAATCTCCTCACTCATGCCAAATTGATTGACATTTATTGTAACACAATGCTTGGCAACGCGCTTAACGAGCCAGTTCCAACTGATAGGAAACCGCAGCCAGCAGATACAGCGGTGCCGTTTCCGTACGCAGAATCCGTGGTCCCAAACCAGCCGGCACGACGCCTTGCTCCTTCATCTGATCAACTTCGGCCGCGCTGAGTCCGCCTTCTGGACCAAAGACTGCTAACAGCTTTTGGCCTGGCTGCAGCTGCTTGAGCGTTTTGGCCAGATTAGCCTCTTCACCCTGCTTGGCTGATTCTTCCCAAGCCACGATCTTAAAGTCGGCCGGCTCGTTTTTTAAGACGTCACTGAGTTTGCCGCCATAAACGACTTCTGGCTGGCGATTGCGATGCGACTGCTCGGCCGCGGCATTGGCAATTTTTTGCAGGCGCTCGATTTTTTTGGCCTGCTTTTGTGGATTCCAACGGCTGATGGAACGCTGCGCCGCAAAAAAGACAATTCGGCTGGCTCCCATTTCAGTAGCCTTCTGCACGATCAGTTCCGGCTTTTCCTTGGTCTTGGGCAGCCCGCAAGCCAAAATTACTTCCACCGGTAATTCGGCATCAGTCCCCAGATCGCTTTGCAGCTCGACGGTGGCTGGATTCAGACTGACAAGCCGGGCCAGGTAGACTTTTTGATCATTAAGCGCAACTTCCAGCTCATCATTCTGCTCCGCGCGCAAAACGTCAACCAGATGATGGGCAATGTCTTTTGGTAAGACGAGCCGTTGATCTTCAGGCACCGGTTCATTGATAAAATAGCGTTGCATATGGGCCTCCTATTATTCTGCCGGCGTTGGCTTATGGGCGATAATGCCATACCAGTCCTTAATCCGCATCGTCTCATCGATCTTGAAGCCGCCATCACGCAAGCCTTGAGCCACTTCATCAAATTTGTCATTGATGATCCCAGAAGTCAGAAAATGACCGCCTGGCTTGAGATTTTCATAAGCCTGTGGGATCAGCGGCAAAATAATCTCAGCCAAAATATTGGCAACGATCAGATCAGCATCTTGATCATGAATGCCATCCAAAAGACTGTTTACGCCAATCTCAACGTCTTTAGCAGCCGGATTGAGCGCCAGATTCTTTTTAGCAGAGCGGACAGCCACCTCATCAATGTCATAGGCCTTAATCTGCCCCACACCTAACAGTTTAGCCGCGATGCTGAGTACGCCTGATCCGGTACCAACGTCCAACATGCTTTCGCCACCGCGCACCGTAAGCTCCAGGGCCTGCAGCATCAATTGCGTGGTTGGATGCGTTCCCGTACCAAATGCCATCCCCGGGTCTAAAATCAAAAGCTTTTCATCTGAGCTCGGCTGATAGTCCTCCCATTCTGGCACAACCGTCAAAGTCCGCGTGACTCGTACTGGGTGATAGTATTTTTCCCAAGCGGTTTTCCAGTCCTGATTTTCGATTGCTTCGCTTTTAACCGTGGCGGGCATTGGATTCAAGCCAAATTCTTTCAGTTTTAAAACCCGCTGCTTGATGCCAGGCAAAAGCTCTGGAACAAAAACACTGCTGGGATAGTAACCCGTAACCGCAGCTCCCGTTTGGCGATGGGGAATCGAGCTGGGATCAATAATCTCATCTCCATAGCGGCCAGGTTTCAATTTGACAAAATCCGCGGCATCCTCAATCTGAATTCCCGCCGCGCCGGTATCGGTCAAAATATAGCTGACCGCGTCAACCGCCTCCGTACTGGTTTCGACGGTTACTGCCGTCCAATCATTCATCTTTTTTCCTCCTTTGTATGGCAAAAAAGCGCCCTAAAAGGCAAGGACGCTTCAGCTGTACTTATTGATTTTGCGGATCGTCATGCTTGACTGCCTGCTTGGCAATCTTTTTCTGCTCTTCTTTTTCCATGTGCTGCTGCAGATACAAGATCAAATCCGTTTCCGTCTTAAAGATTCGCGGATGATGCTGATGATGCAGCCGAACATCAATCTCATTGATCTTTAAGCGCCCCGTCCATGTATGGGAGTAGCGAACGATCACTCGGTTATTGAGCTTGTGCCGCCCAAAACGGAAAATATAAACGTGTTCCGGTGTCATCATCGGTCGAATATATTCACGTTTGTAATCCAGATCATTGTCGCGCATGAATTTTTTAGTTCGATTTAAGATGGCAATCCCTCCCCTACAATAGATTGGAAAAAATTTCCTTAACTAGTACTAACCATTTTATCATATTTAGCTTGACTTTGAACGTTTCAAGCCTAACAAAAATCAAACAATTAAAGTAACAGTCTATCATAAGTTGGAAAATAATAACAGAATATTTTTTTGCTTTTTAAATTATCGAAATCTCGGAAATTTTCAAGCAGCATTATGGACAGTTTTTTCGTTTCGGAATTCCTTTGTTGATCTGGTTTGCGCAGGGTGGATCATCAAATCTAAATCTGCGTTTCCAGCAGCTGCTGCTTGTCAACTGCTATCACCTATCTTATTTATCAGATTAGATTAAGAAAGCATAAATACCAGGCCTTTTTGGTGCTTTGGCCGCTGTTGAAATGGTAAAATCAGTCATCATCAATTATCAATGGAGGAAAACACGATGGAGCTGCTGTTAACGCTGGTCGGTCTGTGGCTGCTTTGGAAACTGTTCAAACTTTCATTGCATCTGCTGTTTTGGATCGCCATCATTGCCGTCGCCGCTTTCTTTGTCAAAACGCTGATTCTGCCAGCTATTTTGCTGATCGGCGGTATTATCGGCTGGGGCGTTTTACGCGGCTAGCGCAATTTTAGCTGAAATCAGTCATAAAATGATCAAAAACACAACTTTTTTATCATTTGCCTGGCTTTATTTACGCATTATTAACAAATTTCAAATCAGAATGCTATAATGAGTCTTGCAATATGCAATACTACTTTAAGGGAGACTTTACTTATGTCTAAGAATCATCAAAAAGTTGTCCTCGTCGGTGACGGCGCGGTAGGTTCAAGCTACGCATTTGCGATGGCACAACAAGGCCTGGCTGAAGAATTCGCGATCGTTGACATCATCAAGAAGCGTACGGAAGGTGACGCTCTTGACCTTGAAGACGCTACCCCATTCACGGCTCCAAAGGCTATCTACTCTGCTGACTACGACACCTGCAAGGATGCCGACCTGGTAGTTATCACTGCCGGTGCTCCACAAAAGCCAGGTGAAACTCGTCTGCAACTGGTTGACAAGAACCTGAAGATCATCAAGTCCGTTGTTGAACCAATCGTTAAGTCTGGCTTCAACGGTATCTTCCTGGTTGCCGCTAACCCAGTTGACATCCTGACCTACGCTGTTCAAAAGCTGTCCGGCTTCCCACGCAACAAGGTTGTTGGTTCCGGTACTTCTCTGGACTCCGCTCGTCTGCGGGTTGCCCTGGCTAAGAAGTTCGACGTTAGCCCAGTTGACGTTTCTGCCAACATCATGGCTGAACACGGTGACTCTGAATTTGCTGCCTACTCATCTGCTACGATCGGCGGCAAGCCACTGCTGGACCTGGCCAAGGAAAAGGGCGTTTCTGACGAAGAACTGCTGAAGATTGAAGATGACGTTCGTAACAAGGCTTACGAAATCATCAACCGCAAAGGCGCTACCTACTACGGTGTTGCTACTGCCCTGACTCGGATTTCCCGCGCCATCCTGCGTGACGAAAATGCCGTTCTGCCAGTTGGTGCCCCTGTTGATGGCGAATACGGTCTGAAGGGTATCTACATTGGTACGCCAGCCGTTGTTAACGCTTCTGGTGTCGCTCAAGTTCTGGAAGTTCCTCTGAACGAACGCGAATCCAAGGCTATGGCTGACTCTGCCAAGACCCTGCAAGAAGTTGCCGAAAACGGTATGGCTAAGCTGATGGGCGAAAACTAATCCGTTCTGGTATTAATTTAAGAAAAGCTGCTGGTTATCCAGTGGCTTTTTTTGTACTAAAAAAAGCCCGCGCGGTGGCGAGCTTAAAAATTGGTATCTTGGCTTAATGGCCTTAGTGCTGAGAAGCCCCGCTGGTAGCATCAGTGTCTGCTGGTTCAGGAGCGTCCTCTGATGCGCCGGTCGTGGTATCGGCAAGTGGCTGATTGTCGGCTTCATCTTCCACGCTGGCCGCTGAAGCTCCTGAGAAGGCGTCAATTTCTTCGCCATGTGCTTCCTTAGCGGCCTTTAAGAAATAACTGAATGGCTTCAAGGCTTGGGCCTGGTACTTTTCAACATATTCGTCAACCAGCTTTGGATCTTGAGTCTCTTTGTCTAAGAACATGTGGTTGGTTGAAAGCGGCATTTCATGCGTGAGCTTAACGTCAATTACTACCGGTAGATCGGTTTGTTGCGCCTCAACCATGGCGGCTTTGAATTCAGCCTTGGTGCGAACCGTAAAGGCCATCGCCCCCATCCCCTTGGCAACCGTTGCCCAGTCGGTTTCCAGCAGATCAACGCCTGACAATGGCTGATGCGAGTCATCAAGCTGTTCGGCGACAATGTAACCCAGGCATTCATTGCTAAAGACCACGTTGACGATGTGCATGTGATATTTAACTTGCGTGAGAATTTCTTCCATCAGCATCGCAAAGCCGCCATCGCCAGAAAGACTGTAGACGTCGCGATCTGGGTAGTTGACCTTGGCAGAGATAGCTGCTGGCAGACCATAGCCCATCGTCGCGTACTGGCCAGAAGTACACCACTTTTGATCGTCGTGAATCATCAGCAGACGTTCAAAGTTGATGTTGACGTTGCCGACATCAACCCCAAAGACGGCCTTGCTGGAAGCCATTTGATTGATCACGTCAAAGATTGGCTCTGGACGAACTGGCATCTCTTCGCTGTCATTAAAGCTGTTTTGCCAGTCCAGCCAGTTCTGCTTGTCGGCCAGTGCCGCATCATAAAAGGCAGATGGTGCTTTTTTATCTGTAACATCGGCCAGCGCTGCCAAAGCCGTTTTAGCATCACACAGCAGCGGCACGTCGATGTGATGACGCTTGCCCATCTTCTCTGGATCAGTATCGATTTGAATAACCTTGGCATCCGGATTAAACAGGAAGATACTGAACGGAACGTCGGTACCAACCCAAACGATTAAATCAGTACTAAAACCAATCTCGGCACCAGGTTTCGGCGCAACCCGACCAGCCGAGCCCAGGTAGGCGGGATACTTTTCATCCAAAATCCCCTTGGCCAAAACTGAGGAAACCAGCGGCATCTTGTACTTTTCCGAAACGCGCTTTAATTCCGCAGCGGCATCCTTAGCCCCAATCCCAAAGTAGATCATTGGCGCCTTGGCATCCTTGATCAGCTTACCGGCCTTAGCCAACAGATCCTGGTCAACGACATAGTGTGCTTTAACGTGGTTGGCAACGTTAGGAACAAAGGTGTCAGGAATCTTGGCCCAGCCAAAGTCTTTTGGAATCGTAACCGTAGCTGGACCATGATGCTTGTAGGCCTGCCGAATCGCTTCATCAATCATGCGGGGCAGACTTTCCGCTGTCATGGCCGTCTTGTTCCAAACCGAAACGTCCTCAAATGCCGGTTCCTCATCCATTGCTTGGAAAAAGTCCAGATTCATACGCGTTGAGGGAACCTGAGCAATGATTGCCAAAACCGGAACATGATCATGCTTGGCATCGTACAGCCCATTGAGCAGGTGAATGGCACCCGGGCCGGCAGAGCCAAAGCAGACCCCGATCTTGCCCGTTAATTTGGCATCAGCGGTTGCTGCCAAAGCCCCTGCTTCTTCATGCCGCACCTGGATGAATTCCAATTCGTTACGTTGGTTGTAGATTGCGTTCATCGTGGAGTCAAACGAACCACCAGGATAACCGTAGATGTGCTTAACGCCCCATTGCCGAATTACTTTTAAGACTGCATCGGAGCCACTGATCATTTTTGCCATCTTAATCTTCCTTCCATACTTTAAAAATCATCCCGCCTGTACTCAACAGCGGTCTCAATTGACGTTTTATCTCAGGCCGCTCTCTACTTCAGTCCTCGTAGGTTATGATAGCGCTTTTATGCATAATTACAAGTAGATTTCAATGAACATTTTTCACAATAAATAACAAGTCCCTTGATATCAGCATTTATATCAATCAAAATTTTTATTTTTTCTTTGATAAAAGTAAAATTCGACGTTGATTTTTAACATTTTTAAAACAGTCATTATCAAATTATAAGATGATGTCATGATTCAATAATAGTAATCGTATTTTATTTTAAATTAAAAATACATTTAAAATTGAATCGACTATTTATCACAAACATCATAATGCTTGCTCACTATTTTATAAACGTTTTATGCATACTCCTCTGCATAATTTTGCTGCAAACACTAGCAAAGGAAAAGCCGGCTGCCAATCGCAACCGACTTATTACATCATTGATTCAATATCCATCTAAAGCAGCTTGGAACGAGGTTAACCGCATCATTGATTTAACATCCATCTAAAGCTGGCGAACCTTCGATAGCACCAACACCACGGTAAATTACATCATTGATTTAACATCCATCTAAAGCCGCAACTCCCTGGCGTCTGTCGGGGAAAGGGTAAATTACATCATTGATTTAACATCCATCTAAAGCGGCAAGCCCGTTGTATTTACTGATGCTGCTGTAAATTACATCATTGATTTAACATCCATCTAAAGCGCAGAGTGTTGTTAGCTTCCAGCGCGCCGAGTAAATTACATCATTGATTTAACATCCATCTAAAGCGACGCGGGTACGTCAATCCTCACTCACGAGATGAATTACATCATTGATTTAACATCCATCTAAAGCTTGTCCGTTGTTGATTAATTCGAGTGCCATATGAATTACATCATTGATTTAACATCCATCTAAAGCTTGCGTAGTGTTCTGTTGTTCAGCAATGACATGAATTACATCATTGATTTAACATCCATCTAAAGCAGGGAGTGCGCCCATTTTTTATTTTTAAGTATGAATTACATCATTGATTTAACATCCATCTAAAGCCATTGCCACAGCTCCTTTACAATTTATACAATGAATTACATCATTGATTTAACATCCATCTAAAGCCGTTGTTTTCTAATCAAAAACTAACGATTTAGAGATGCCAATCAACGAAATCTTCATCAATCCAATAAACATCGGCGTTTTGATAATACGCACGCTGTTGCTTTTCTGAGAATTCCAATAGAAAGACTGCGAAGCCATTTTCTTCAACCAGCTGAAGAAAAGCCTTAAATTGTTCTGGCAACAAAAAATTAGCGACGTTCTTCATTGCTAAAATGCGACAGTCATTCAACTCTAAATGAATATTTAAATTATTTTTTATTATATCATATGGTGTCGCATTTGCACTGCTGATGAAATGTGGGCGGGCATATTTGTATAATCTTTGAAAGCCATCATCAAGACTGACTTCCAAGGGCAAATCAACTGAAAACAGCGTATCTTGAATGGCTGTTAGTAATTCTTGCTGCTTAGCAAGCAATCGCTGCCTTTGATCAACCGTCAATTCATTGCTGATCTTTTTAATTAAAGCTGAGCCATACTTGTCCATTAAATCAGGTGCTGAAGATAAATCCGCGTCCCAACATAAAGCTGTCGACAGATTCAGTTCCGAAAAATCATCATCAATTAAACGAAGTAAATCATTCTTTCCTGCCAGTGCTTGTGCCATTTTAAAGTAAACGTTCTGGTTATTGGTCATCAACACGGTTACACGACCATTTTCAAGTTCCATTGGCTGATGAACTGCATATATCAAATTCATAATACAATCGTCCTTTTCGAGGTATTTCTAACATCCTGTACTTTCTTGCCCCGCAAAAAATGCATGTCATTATACTGCTTTTCAGTCATCATAAATGTCTGTACTACTCCCTCGTCAGGCAGAAAGGCTTTGATTCGCTGCTCCATGAAATTAGCCGACTGCCGACTAACTCATACTCGCGCGTAAACTGAATATTGAATCATTAAAAAGCCTTCTTGAATCAGCCTTTTATGAAATTTGCGGTATTCCCGACGCTGTTTACTAGTTTCTACTGGCAGGTCAAACATTACCATTAAGCGCATCATTCGGTACCTCACTTGTAAATTCCACCTCGATTCTCGTTTCGTCTTTGTCACCACTCAAGTAATTTAGACAGTCAGTTACATACCGAGAAATCGCATTGCGTAAAATTTCTTTTTTACCGTTAAAAAGAATCTCGATATTCATGCAATCAATCAAACCGATTTTTACTTCTGGCGTCAGCTCACGAAACTTTTGCCCGGCAACCCAGTAATCAATGATTGGTCGAAAGGGTTCCATCAGGTCGGAGCCCAAATTAAAATGATTGGCTTGATTACGATGATGGATCCCCAGTTCCGTCAAATAACCGTTGCCAGCAATTATGCGATTGGTTTCAGACAACAAGATCGAATAGCCATAATCTAACGCGGCATTGATCGCACTGCCGTTATGCCTTGAAAAGTCATCATCATAAAGTAACGGAAAATACTTTCTGGCAACCACGGCCTCGCGATTGGACTCATCACCAACCACTAGTTGATCCAGTTCATTTTGCAGACATTCAACATCCTTATGAAAACATTTTAAAACCGAAATCTGATTGTTGATCTTGGCAGCCACGATCTTCGTCCATAAGACATCCTTGCGCTGTTGCTGCCAATTAAACTGATTTTCCAACACCTTGCAGTCACGATTGGCGGATTGATAGCCATTCACCTCGCCAATTGGCTGATGAGCATGATCAACAAAAATCACCTTAATATTGTTCTTTACCAAGGCACTGATTAAAGCCGAAGTAATCACCGCCTGTGTCGTACTTACCATCAACAGTGCCATGTCATCAAGCGGTATTTCACTGGTTCCATCCATCGTTTGTACCACCATCAGGCCTGCTGAATAGGACATTTTTGCATGCTGAGTTACAATGACTGACCGCCATCCCATAAATACTCCTCCTTGCCAATTTAAAAATTTAAGGTTATACTATATTTGTTGGGTAGCTCCCAACAGGAATAACATCATTGATTTAACATCCAGAGTTAAAGTCAAACAATGCATTTCGCAAAGTTATTTCTTCTGATCCATTTATTAATTAATGGGCGATACATATTAAAAAGGAATGGTTCACCATCGATGAGCCATTCCTTTTCTTTTGCTACAGATCTTTCAACAAAACTTCTCTGCTAAATAAGCCCGTTGGTGATTGATATACTAATTTTGCATTTTCTGATAATTCAATGCCTGATTGTGACTGCATTTTTCCAAATGGCGTTGAAATATCTAAACATTTCAAATCGGAAGTTACCGCATTGGCATGCAAGCCTCTCAATATGTTGATCACAGCCTCAGTTTTGCCAATTGCCGTCTTCTTATTGTTTTCAAATTGCGAGAAAGTTGGCAGTTTCAGATATTTATCTCGGCCAGCATTTAACTTTTCACGGAATTTATTTTTATCATACAGCGTAAAGTAGCGGTTGACCCGATCAAGAATATCGTCATAAAGCATTGTCATCCGTTCATCAGCTTTATCAGGATGTTTTCTGACATATTCAAAATTATTAGCTAACGTTTCTAATGAACGAACGCTTAAAACCAGCTGCTTGGCATTATGCTGATACTCATGACTTCCTAGCGTAAATTTGGCCTTCCCGTCAATGACTAGCTGATTATAGCGCACACAAGGAACCAGCACGTCAAAGTCTTTTACCACGGCTTCTTTTAATCCGGTTTTACGATTCTTTTTAAATGAAGTGAAGTTTCGCGATAAAACATCGTGCAGGGTCTGCATATACTGATCATGACTCTTTTGTTCAGCCATCTTCAGTCGCTGCAGCATTCTGACTGGTACGCTGACAACCTTATACTTAGGCTTTTTGCCGTTAACGCGAACGATTGCCATATAGGCAGCAACCTCTTTAGTATAAGCACCATAGATGTCTACCGGTTTACTATTTTTAATTTTAATTGGGTTAGACATCGTAACGGCCTCTGATACGGGAGCAATTGTTGCACCATACATTTGTCCGTGCTTAGTATAGACGGCTTTAGAGATCAGCATATATTTGAAACGCTGAATCTTGGATACATAATCGCTCAGCCAGTCGACATCCACGATTTTTTCCTTGGTTTCTGGATTTACCGCGGTTCCACTATTGTATTGATCTTTTTCCAAATCATGAAAAAGATTAACTGAGCGCAACCGTTTCAAATCATCGGCATAGATTTTGGCATAGTCACCGTAGACAAACATCGGCCGCAGTTTTGGATAGCGCTGATACAGATAGTGGCCAGCAAACGCCGTCAAGTAAGCATCAACAGCGTGGTGATAGTCATTTACGTCACGGACTTTATAAAGGCTGAACTTTTCACGCAATTGCTTGGTAAACTCGGCCCGCGTTTCGATCACGGCACTGTCTGGGTAAAGCGAACCAAAAATATTGGCTGCCAGCTTGATAATTTGGCGCGTCTCCACCAACTGCCGATGAACAAATCCCTGCATCTGATACTTGTCAACATGTTCTGGATCGGTCGTCAGATTAAGATACTTGCGATTGCTGATCAGCTGGCTTTCTTTAAGCTGCTTCCAAAAGTCTCTCATTTTGGCTCCATAAATCTTTGCCGGTACTCGATCCGACTTAGCCGCGTTTTCAGATTTCTTAACCAAGACCCGGTTATCCAAGGAATTATCCTTCAAGAATGATTGTGGCAAAATGTGATCAATCTCGTAATGCGTGCTGATCTCATCGATATTGATTGGCGTGCCATCATACATATCACGACCAGCCTGGGTAAAGTAAAGATAATAGCGATCGTTCAAATCCTTGACATTTCCCAATTCTTCAAGCAGATTGGTTTGCTTGACCAGTTTTTCGGCCGTTTCATGATAAAGCTTTTCAATGCTGCGCCGCCGGCTGTTTTTCAATTCCTTATTACGATCCTCATTACGAGCAAACTCAATTGAAATCGATGCTGGGGCATTGCCAACCGCCTTGACAACATCAGCAACAACTTTGACAACTTGGCGAATTGCTTTTTTATTTTGAGGTGATGTATACGCGTCAGCCAAAATATCGTCGACAACTTCCAATGGTGCCTTATCAGCGTCTTGCAGCAACTGCTGATTAAGTTCAGTAATTTGTTCTTCAAAGACTGGTTGATGCACAATCTGCATAAAGTTTTTGTTGGTATCCCACATTAGATCAATAATGCGTTGACCATTTTCATCAGTGATACCCGTTAACAGTTTCTTGGAGAGCCTTCCCCATCCCTGATAACGTTTCCGAACCAATTTTTCTCTTTGCTTGTTGGTCAGCCATTGGATTTCTTGCAGTTTGTCGCCGTAAATCTCACTATCTTCAAATACGGTTGACCATTCAATAATCTTTTCAATATCATCGCGATAGTTTAAATCATCAACGCGGTTTCCAAGTATCTTAGACATATCAATATAGGTACCAAGGCTTGAATTAAAGCTGCGACCGTTCGACAGTCCTTTGATTTTCGGCTTGGTCAACGTTGGTTCGTGAACCGTCAAGAAATTCGTCAACGCCTTAAGATTAACTGTTTTACGCTTCTTAAACAGGTCCGTATAGATGGCTTGCTTTAGGGCTGGCTGCAGCTTGCGACCGTTCACGCGAATATTATTCAGCTCGTCTAAAACCGTATATTTCTGGTACAGCAGGCTTGATGCCGGTAAAACATCCTCGCTTAATAAATAAGTGTCCTTATGAGTCATCCGTTTGATAAAATTATTGGCCGATTTTTCACGATCAATCTTATCGTAAAAATTCCATGGCGTAATCTTGCCAGCTTCTTTTCTGACTGCCCATGCAAAAGAGGCCTTAGACGTCTTTTGTTGATCAGCCAAAGTAATCATTGGTCCAACGTAATATGGAACACGGAAGCTGACCAACTGATCGAGATAGTATTTGGCATTTTTATTTTTGATGTTCTTTTCAACTGGATTTGGTTCTGCCAGCCAAGGATAATATTCTTTTTGATTTTCAATTATTTGATCAAGCTCTTGTTGATGCATTTGGTGCGGAATTACACCATTTGCAGATGTCCGTTGTTTCGGCAGGTAGTCGCCAGCCTCAATCTCGCCTTTAATCTTTTGTTCCAGGTCAGATTTGTCCATCAACTTTTTCAAATCTTTGGTAAAGTCAAATTTGCTGTCTTTAGGAACCTGACCAATGTATTCAGCATAAAGATGATCGAGCTGCTCACGAGTTTTTTTATCTTGGGCAGCACCATAAGTCTTTAATTCTTTTAACTGACGGCGATGCTTGTAGTAACGGTTCAGCATTGATGCCGAAACGGTTTCGCCATTGGGTACGATTTCGTTGAGCATGATCTGAGAATACAGCAATGACAGTTGATTAATCAGCTCCTTCTGGTAGTCGTCCAGCTCTTCGGCAATTTGCATCAACTGATCATCACTGTTTTCCGTACTCATATCCAGCGTCTGGTCAAGATTGTTTTGCAGGATCAAACCGACCTTTGCCTTATATCCCAAGATTAGTTTACTGATTTCACGAGCCGTTTGCTGATGCGCTTTAACGATCTCCTTATCAGTTCCATCTTCAATCAATGGCAATAGTTTGGCAGCAGCCTTTTGACGATCAGCCTTCTTTTGCTTGGTATCCAATAAAAGCTTTCCCAATTCGTCTACCTTGGTCAAGTCAATCTGAAACGAGGTAGTTGGTTGCACTTGACGGAATAAGTCATTTAGCGTCTCAAACGATTTATTGAAATCAATTTGATTGGCTTTAAACTTGTCAACACTTGTATTATTTAAAAAATTACCGCGGTACTTAACGATATGGTGAACAGCCAGATATATTTCACGTAAATCAAACTTACGCTTTTCATTCATCAGTGCATACCGCAGCTGATAAATGTTAAAGACTGGAAAATCCGCTGCCTTTTCAGCCGACATTTCTTTGCGCATTTGAATCAGCGTAGGATATCCATTTCCATTCACTGTGGCTTCTTGATCCGGAAACAGCAATTTCCCCATAAATTCTTGATTTTTAGCAGGATCTTTTGCCGAGATATCAGATTGCTTAAGTCTTGCCAAAAAATTAGGATCTACTTCAGCTAAATATGGCGCAAAAAAATCATCCAAAAACTGAAGGCGCCAGCGACGTCGGCTTAAGCGGCGCCGGGCCGTTCGAAAACCACGCCGATCTGCTGCCGTTTCCCCCTCTTTAAAAGTCCGAACGCCGATTGCATTTTTGCCTTTAACGCGCAGCAATGAAAAATGATCATCAATTGCGGTCCAACCGATTGAATTTGTACCAATATCCAAACCAAGATGATATCTACGCAATCCTTGCTTTGAACTACTCATCGTAATTAACTCCTCCTGTACAACATTTTAATCAGCTATAAGCCCTCTTTATTAAAGGCAGCTTAACTGCTATCTTCTATTTTCCACCATTACCCGGCTATTAAGCACTTTTTTCAAAAATTTTTTCGATTTTTTTGAAATCAGCCAAATGACAGCGCTAAAGTTCTAAAAATTTATTGTTAAGAAACAATTATTTTTTCCTAGTAAACACATCACTGATCAAGGGCCTAATATGATAATTCACATTAATGCCTATCACCATGTCATCTCATGGAATTGTGACCAGGATCTATTAAAAGCTTTTTTCTATTCCATAATCTTTTTAGTGATAAACTGTTTATCAAAGAAGAAAAAATCATTGACTTAATCTTTGGTTTCACTAACCAAACTTTTTAACATTTCCACTGAATCTGCTTAATTGCCTTTCTAACTATAGAAATTAAATATGTAATTAGGAAAGAAAACTATGAAAAACTCTGAATATAAAGCCCTACATGATTTACCCAAAAAGACTAAATCTACTCACCTGCTTTGTGCAGCCAATGGTCAACAGGCTAATTATGATGGTTTTGCATTGCTGGAACCATCGAATACATTTAAAGTTATCCAAAATAGAAAAGGTCATCGACGAACTAATTGCCTTAGCTACATGTTGTTTCATCACAAAAGCGAAAAAATGATCCGTATCGACTTAAACGGAAAACCACATGAAGGCGTTGCGACACCACATGTACATATTTTTGATGACCAGCATCAAAATGGGCAGCATGCAATTCCACTAACTAATTTGGTGAATTATAATTGTACTGATGAGATTGTTACATCGCTTATGGAATTTCTTAAATACAATAACTTTGAAATCAGTGATATCACTATTGAACAACCATTGATTTAGTAAAGAAGGTGAAATAAATGAATACCGTTAAATTGTTAGATAATTATTTTGAATGGTTAAAAAAAGGATATACGATTAATCATTTAGGAAAATGCGATGAAATAGTTACCCCTTTTGTCGATGATATAAACGATAACATCACTATTTATGTCGAGGAAGTATCCGACAAGAAAATAATGCTGACAGATGACGGCTATACTATCGCCAATCTGGAATTCATGGGCATTAAGCTCACCCCAACCAGAAGACGTCTAATAGATTCAGTGTGCCAACAATTCCATATCAAAATAATTGAAGATGAAACTTTATCAATTGTCGGCACTCCCAAAGAATTTCCAATTATGAAATATCAATTGACATCTGCCATCTTACGAATTAACGATATTTCATTCACACAAAAAGAAAATGTTAAAAGCTTTTTTGCCGAGGACGTTTTAAATTACTTTGATACTAATAATTTCGGCGGTTTGCCAACCACAGTTAGAGGGCAAAGCGGCGTAGAGTATAAATTTTTGTACGCTTTACCTAAACGTAAAGATAAACCGCTAATCCTTTTTAATATTCAGAATAATATTTCTGCAAACGAAATAATGCTTGATGCATTTAAACACAATGACATCAAAAAATCCGCCAATCTACCTAATATGTATGCACAAAGTCGTTATGTCGTTATATTTAATGAAAAGCAAAAAAATATTAGTGAAAAAGCGGCAAAAATTGCCCAGGCCTATGATATTGACGTTATCTCCTGGGAAAATAAAGCTGCATTAGCTGAACTAAAAAACTAAAAAATCCCCAACCTTTTATAAACATAGAAGATGGGGATTAATTTCTGCACGTAAACCGAACATATGTTTATTAAGAGGCGGTGGATCTGCTTGTAAATTATTATAAAAAACGGGAAACCCATCACTCCTACATCGGTCAAATATATGTCTGACCGAGTTCATGCGAAGCTAGGTTTCCCGTTTAATTTTATCGTTGGCAAAAACCCCAAAAATTGGTCTAGTTTTTGGCATCCCTAAAACACAAATGCCGTCATAGCTACTTCTTCTTTTCGTCGATTTCCTCATCGGTCTTCAAAACTGCCATGAAGGCTTCTTGTGGAACCTCAACGCGCCCAACTGCCTTCATCCGCTTCTTACCGCGCTTCTGCTTGTCCAAAAGCTTAGCCCGCCGATCAGGATCCCCAGTATGAATCCGTGCCGTAACGTCCTTGCGGTAAGCCTTGATATTGGTCCGTGCGATGATCTTGGAACCAATGGCGGCTTGAATTGGAATTTCAAAGTTTTGCCGCGGAATAATCTTTTTGAGCTTGGTCGTGATTTCGCGTCCCCGTTCTTCGGCAAAGTCGCGGTGCGCAATGAAGCTCAAGGCATCGACCTTGTCACCGTTAAGCAGGATGTCGATCTTAACCAGGTCACTGACGCGATAGTCATCAATCTCATAATCCAGCGAGGCATAACCATGCGTGGAACTCTTCAGCTTATCAAAGAAGTCAAAGATGATTTCGGACAACGGAATATGATAGATCACATTGACCCGCGTCTCGCTCAGATATTCCATCGTGTCAAACTCGCCCCGCTTACGTTGGCAAAGCTCCATAACCGGGCCGACATAATCGTTTGGCACCATGATTGACGCTTTAACGTAAGGCTCTTTAATATCCTTGATAGAAGACGTATCTGGCATTTCAGCGGGGTTTTCCACTTCCTTCATCGTGCCGTCATGCAGATCGACATGATAGGTTACGGAAGGCGCCGTGGTAATCAGATCCAGATTGAATTCTCGTTCCAGACGCTCTTGAACGACATCCATATGCAAAAGTCCCAAGAAGCCGCAGCGGAACCCAAAGCCCAACGCTTGTGAGGATTCTGGCTCAAACGTCAAGGCCGCGTCATTAAGCTGCAGTTTTTCCAAGGCATCCCGCAGATCGTTGAACTTGGCGTTGTCGGTTGGATAAAGCCCCGCGTAAACCATTGGCGTCATTTGACGATAGCCGGCTAATGGCTTGTCAGTTGGGTGCTTGGCATCAGTAACCGTATCACCAACCCGCGTATCCTTAATGTCTTTAATGGCCGCGGTAATATAGCCAACGTCACCAGCCATCAGAAAGTCGCGGGCCAGTGGCTTAGGCGAGTTGATCCCGACTTCAGCGACTTCATATTCAGTACCAGAGTTCATCAGTTTGATGCGGTCACCCTTCTTGACGGTCCCTTCAAAGACACGGACACTCAAGACCACGCCACGATAGTCATCGTACTTGGAATCAAAAATCAGTGCCTTTAGCGGAGCCGTCAGATCACCAGTTGGCGCCGGTACTTCGGCAACGATTTTTTCCAGCACCTTTTCAACGCCCAGACCGGTTTTAGCACTGACGTCACAGGCATCACTGCAGTCCAGACCAATTTCTTCTTCGATCTGCTTTTTCGTTCCCGCAACGTCAGCGGAAGGCAGATCGATTTTATTGATGACTGGCAGGATCTCCAAGTCGTTGTCCAATGCCAGATAAACATTGGCCAGCGTCTGCGCTTCAACCCCCTGCGTCGCGTCAACAACCAGAATAGCTCCTTCACAGGCTGCCAAAGAGCGTGAAACCTCATAGGAAAAGTCGACGTGCCCTGGCGTATCGATCAAATGGAAAATATAGTCTTCTCCGTCTTTGGCATGGTAGGTCAGCGCCACGGCATTTAATTTGATGGTAATGCCACGCTCCCGTTCCAATGGCATGTCATCAAGGATCTGGGCCTTCATTTCCCGCTTAGAGATCGAATCCGTCATTTCCAGGATCCGATCCGCCAGCGTGGATTTCCCATGGTCAATATGGGCGACAATCGAAAAGTTCCGAATGTGCTTTTGGCGTTCTTTCATTTCTTCAAGATTCATTGATTTTTTGTGCTCACTTTCTGCGTTAAATGTCTATCTACCAGTATATCAAATCCCGTTGGCAACTCAAACTGGGTCGGTGCAAATATCGAAAAAAGAGCAATTCGCCGCGCACTGCAGCGTCTTGCTCTTTAAAATTTCAGGCTTATTTTTCTTCAAAGCGATCCTTGAGCTTATCAAAGAAACCGCCCTTGTAGCCGGCGACATGTTCGCCACTGGCTTCAGCAAAGGCTAGCATCGCTTCTTTTTGCCGTTTGTTAAGATTCTTAGGCGTCTTAACATGGACCGTCACATGCTCATCACCGTTGCCATTGCCATTGATGTGCGGTACCCCTTTGCCCCGCAACCGGAATGAGGTTTCTGATTCCGTACCAGCCGGAATCTTTAAGTCAACATCGCCATGCACGGTCTTGACCTTGATTTTATCACCCAATGCGGCTTGAGCAAATGAGATATCCTGATCAACATAGATCGTGGAACCATCCCGCTTAAAGTCGCGGCTTGGCGTTACCGTAAAGACAATGTACAGATCGCCGTATGGGCCGCCATTGGTTCCTGCTTCACCCTGGTTCTGCAGGCGCATCTGCTGGCCATCATCGATTCCGGCCGGCACTTTGACCTTGAGCTTGTGCTTTTCTTGAATATGACCTGAACCATGGCACTTGTCACATTGATCTTCTGGCTTGATTTCCTTACCGGTACCATGACAGGTTGGGCAGACGGTCTGTGACTGCATCATCCCCATCATCGTTTGCCGCCGCTGCATTACAACCCCAGAACCGCCACAGGTATGACAGGTCGAAGGCGACTTGCCCGGCTTGGCGCCTGAACCGTGGCAGACGTTACATTCAGCTTCCCGATCATATTTAATCGTGGTTTCCTTACCAAAGATGGCATCCATAAAGTCCAGCGTCATGTTGTACTGCAGATCGCGTCCCTGACGAGGTGCCGTGGGGTCGCGACGAGCACGGCCGCCACCGAACAGATCGCTGAAGATATCGCCAAAATCGCCAAAGCCGCCTTGACTGAAACCGCCCTGACCGAAGCCGCCGAAGCCTTGACCGCCACCAAAGCCGCCTTGAGGGCCAGCGGAGCCAAACTGATCATATTGAGCCCGTTTCTGCTGATCATGCAGTACTTCATAGGCTTCATTAATTTTTTTGAATTTTTCTTCGGCTCCCGGCTCATGGTTGACGTCTGGATGATACTTAGCCGCCAGCTTCCGATAGGCCCGATTGATTTCAGCGTCTGAAGCATCCTTTTTGACGCCTAAAATGTCGTAATAGTTTTTCTCTGCCATTTAAATCCCTCGCAACGCAATTTTTCTCTCTTACTTTATAGCATAGTCACGATAAATAAGCAAAAGCCAAAGTCCGTTAGGGGGGCTTTGGCTTTTTGCTTATCTAAATCGGCTTCGGCTGACTGGCCTACTTGTTGTCGTCATCGTTGACTTCAGTAAAGTCGCCATCAACGGTCTTGCCGTCGCCCTTGCCGTTATTGTTGTCAGCACCGCCATTGTTGCCGTCAGTACCATTTTGTTGGTTTTCTTGTTGAGCTTGTTGGTAGAGCTTGACTGCCAAGTCTTGAACGATCTTGTTTAATTCGTCCTTCTTGGTCTTCATCGCATCGAAGTCCTTGGCATCCTTAGCCTTTTGCAGAGCATCGCGAGCGTCCTTGGCCTTCTTGATCTCATCTTCAGAAACCTTGCCGTCAAGTTCCTTAATGGTCTTGTCGGTTTGGAAGATCAGCTGGTCAGATTCATTCATCAGATCAACTTCTTCTTTCTTCTTCTTGTCGGCTTCAGCGTGTTCTTCAGCGTCCTTGCGCATCCGTTCGATTTCTTCATCAGACAGACCAGAGTTGGACTTGATCGTAATGTTTTGCTTCTTGTGCGTACCTTGGTCTTCGGCAGAAACGTTAACGATCCCGTTCTTGTCGATGTCGAAGGTAACCTTGATTTGAGGAACGCCACGTGGTGCAGGTGGAATGTCCGTCAGTTGGAAGTTGCCAAGCGTCTTGTTGTCAGCTGCCATTGGACGTTCACCTTGCAGAACATGGATATCAACGGCTGGTTGGTTGTCAGCGGCCGTCGAGAAGATCTGGCTCTTGGAAGTTGGGATCGTCGTGTTGCGGTCGATCAGTTTCGTCATTACCCCACCCATGGTTTCAATACCAAGGGAAAGCGGCGTAACATCAAGCAAAACAACGTCCTTAACGTCACCAGTCAGAACCCCACCTTGAATGGCAGCCCCCAGCGCAACGGCTTCATCAGGGTTGATAGAGTGGTTTGGTTCCTTGCCAGTCAAGTCCTTAACCAGTTCTTGAACGGCTGGAATCCGCGTTGAGCCACCGTTTAGGATAACTTCATCAATGTCGTTGAAGTCCGGGCCGGCATCGTGCAGAGCGTTCATAACTGGCTGCTTGGTCTTTTCAACCAGGTCGTTGGTCAGCTGGTTGAACTTAGCCCGCGTCAGCGTTTGGTCCAGGTGTACCGGCTGACCGTCTTTTTGCGCGATAAATGGCAGGTTGATTTCAGCGGATTGTGAGCTGGAAAGTTCCTTCTTAGCCTTTTCAGCAGCATCCTTCAACCGTTGCAGAGCCATCTTGTCTTGAGACAGGTCAATGCCTTGTTCAGCCTTGAAGCCATTGATCAGCCAATCCATGATCTTTTGGTCAAAGTCGTCACCACCCAGATGAGTGTCACCAGAAGTGGAAAGAACTTGGAAGACGCCATCGCCCAGTTCAAGGATGGAAACGTCGAACGTACCACCACCAAGGTCATAAACCAGGATCTTTTCGTCTTTGTCCTTCTTGTCCAGGCCATATGCCAGTGAAGAAGCAGTTGGTTCGTTAATGATCCGCTTAACTTCCAGACCGGCAATCTTACCAGCATCCTTGGTAGCTTGACGCTGAGCATCGTTGAAGTAGGCAGGCACCGTGATAACGGCTTGAGTTACCGTGTCGCCAATGTAGTCTTCAGCATACTTCTTGATGTATTGCAGAATCATTGCTGAGATTTCTTGCGGCGTGTACTTCTTGCCATCAACGTCAACCGTGTAGCCTGGTTCGCCCATGTGACTCTTGATTGAAGTAATGGTGTTTGGGTTGGTGATTGCTTGGCGCTTAGCCGTTTCACCGACTTGAACCTCACCATTCTTGAAAGATACGACAGAAGGAGTCGTCCGGCCACCTTCTGGGTTGGTAATAATCTTAGGTTCGTTACCTTCCATAACAGCAACGGCGGAATTAGTGGTACCAAGGTCGATACCGATAATCTTATTGCTTGCCATAAATGTTTTCCCTCTTTTTATATTGGTTTATCTAAGTTATTGTGCAACAACGACCATTGAAGGACGCAGCACCCGATCCTTCATTTCATAGCCAGCCTGCAGAACCTGAACAATGGTGTCGGCTTTTTGATCATCCGAAGCCGGCGCGGTTTGAACCGCCTGATGCTTGGTCGGATCAAAAGGCGTGCCTGGCTCAGCTGGAATCTCAACAATCCCATGGTCCTTAAGCGCCTTTTCCAAATGGTCGTGCACCATTTGAATGCCCTTCTTGAACTCTTGAGCCTGCTTGTCATCCAGTTGAGTTGCCAAGGCCCGCTTCAAGTTGTCCAAAACAGGCAGGATGTCTTTAGCCAGCCCTTGACCATCGTATTTGATCAATTGCGCGCGTTCTTTTTTAAAGTGGTTGTTCATGTTTTGAATTTCCGCTTGCGCGCGCAGATACTGGTCGTCTTTTTCATCGAGCTGCTTTTTCAGATCAGCAATCTGCTGCTTGAGCGCGGCAGTTGGATCTTCCTTGGCAGTTGACTTGGCATCCTTGGCTTCTTCGGCATTCTCAGCCGCTTGGTCAGCCGCAGTCTGTTCAGCTGCTTGAACCGCCTTTTCTTCCTTGGCAGCTGCTGATTTCTTTTCAGCCATCGAACCCCTCCTATAAATCGTAATAATTGTGATAGTAGTCGAGCAGTCGTTTAGCCAGCTCGCGTCTGAACGCGTCAACCAGGCCAATCGTACGCGAATAAGGCATTCGTGTTGGCCCCAGCACGGCGATAATGCCTTTGCCGTATTGGTTGACGTCGTAGGTAGCGGTGATCAGACTGTAATCGTTGAGCACCTGGTTGTCGGCAATCTCACTGCCAATCTTGACGTTGACCCCATCATTTGGTGAATCGGAATCAATGATGCTTGACAGATTATCGCTTTGATCGAGCAGTCCATACAATGCCCGCAGCGCCTGTGGATTCTGCCGATCAGAATAGCCGAGAATGTTGAGCCGACCGCCAACGAAGTATTTTTCGCGAGCTGCCTGCCCCAATACACTGTCAAAGATCTGCAGAAAGCCGTCGGGACTGTGCAGATACTGACTAACCTTTAGCGGAATGTCAGTCTGCAGATGCTTGACAACCGTGACCAGCGGCAAGCCTACCAACTGGTCATTGATCAAACGCACCACGGCCTCCAAAGCCTGCGTATCCAGATTCTTAGGCAAGGTGAATGATTGACTTTCCACCTCACCGCTGTCCGTAACCAGAATGGCAATAACTTTTTGATTACCCAACGGCACCAAACGAAAACCGCTCAAGTGCACGTCTTTTTGTTCTGGCTTCAACGTAAACGCCGTGTAAGACGTCAACGCTGACAGAATATCAGCTGAATGCGAAACGATCTCATCAATCTTGTGAAAATCGGCGCCCAATGAATTTTGGATTACCATCAGATCACTATCGGTAACGGCTGCCGGATCAAGCAGATGGTCAACGTAATAGCGATAGCCTTGCTTGGAAGGAACGCGACCAGAACTGGAATGCTCTTTTTTCACGAAACCTTCTCGCTCCAACACCGCCATTTCGTTGCGGATCGTAGCCGAGCTGACCTTAATTGGGAGCTTGTCAGCCAAGAGCTTGCTGCCGACCGGTTGACCAGTCGCCGTATATTGACGTACAATCGCTTGCAGGATTTGCTTTTGACGCTGTGTTAGCATTGGCATCACTTCCTTTTAGCACTCTAACTGCCTAAGTGCTAAACACAATTTATAATATACCAACCCCACCGATAAAAGTCAACAATAGTCAAACTTTTTTTCGATAAAAATGTCAAGATTAGTCAAAAGCTGCTGCCTCTTGATTATCAAGGCAGCGTCCCCAAGCAAAGGAGTTACTTATGAACGAAGAAAACCGCTATGTTCAGCCCCAAAACGCCAAAGAAGCCATGGAACTGATTCAAAAACTGTTCAACCAGTACCGCAATGCCCCATTGACCGCCGAACTGCTTCAATATCACAATAATCTGATCATGCGCCTGCAGACAGATATCAAGCAGGCTGCCGAAGAAGAACATAACGAAGCGCTTTTGGCTGATCTGCATGACATGACCGAATTGATGCGGCGCTGGACCACGATTCGACTCAGTGGCCGACCATTTACCGGCAAGATGCGGCATTTTCATTTTGTTGCCAATAATGGTCAAAAATTCAAGCGTCAGGTCCACAAAATGGGCGGTAGCAGTGCGCACCGTGCCAGCCGTCATTAAAAATAGTCGCAAAAGCAGCGGTCGCTTTCCTAATCGGCCGCTGCTTTTATTTTAAGTATGAATCAAGATCAGCTGCCAATAAGCCTTATTTATACGGCAGAGCAAACGCTTTTTAGCAAGCCAAAGCACAGCCAATAAACTTATCAGCCGCGTTCCTTTTCTCGTAGCGAACGCGGTATTTCACCTTGCTGATAAGTCTGCCAGACATCGAGGCGGTCTTTTTCGTCCAGCTGGCGAAGCACGCGCGCGGGCACGCCGGCTACCAAAGAATTGGCTGGTACATCTTTGGTTACCACGGCACCGGCTGCCACAATGCTGCCCTCGCCGATCGTAACACCGCCCGTAATCGTGGCGTTGGCACAGATCCAGCAGTTCTTTTCAATCGTGACCGGCTTGGCATATTCCAGATTATGATAGCCATCGGGATATTGAGCCACCAAACGCTCCTTAGGCAAAAATGGATGACATGGCGTGGCAATCGTTACCCCACTGCCCAGCCAAACATTGTCACCAAGCGTAACTGGCGCAACGTCTAAAAAAGTACAGTGATAGTTAATAAAGCATTCTTTGCCAACGTGGATATTGGTGCCGTATTCGCAATAAAACGGCAAAAACAGTCCCAGCGATTTCCCTTTGGATGAAGGAATCAGCTCTGTTTTTAACCGCTCAACCGTTTGCTGATCCAAAATCGAAGTCTGATTCAGCTGTTGGCACAAAGCCATGCGTTGCAGATGATAGGCATCCAGCTTGGGGGCAGCTGGATTGTACAGCCGCCCGCTAGCCATTTTTTCAAATTCATCCATCGAAGTAAAAATTCCTCTCAAAAATTAATGATTGCGTCTCGTCTCATAACCCGACTGTTCTTTGCCAATTGCATAAGCCAGATTATTTTTATCTCTTGCCCATGGCTGCCCGTTTTAAGGCCGCCTGCAGCTGCGGATCGACGGCGTGCAGATATAGGCCATGCACGCCCCGCGTCAGCAAAACGTTCAATTCATTGTGCAGCAACTGCTCACCAAATCTTTGCTTAGAGTGATCTTTCATCGTCCGACGCTAAACGGCTTTTTTATTGGCACTGGCGCTCGGATCAAAGATGACCTTGCCATCGCGATACTTCACCGATGGACCGATAACCACGCCAACATGATTTAAATCAAAGCCCTGGACGGTATAAGTTGAGCCGATCTCGTGAATCGTATGCGGCTGTTCGGCCCAGGAAAGGTCGCTGTATTTGACACCATTGATTTTTTTGACGTTGCTTTTCAGCTGCAGATTCCAAGGCATCGACCAATTCCCTTCACTGACGCACCAGTAGCTGCCATCTTTGGGCTTGCTGCTAGAATATTTCCAGTCAAACGTTGCCACCATCCGACTGATGCCATGGCCATGATCCTCAGCGTTAAACCTGGCAATTGCCTGTTCCATTGCGCGTGGATCATCAAAAATCTGCAGATCATAGCTGTCGTCGACTGGAATCGGATAGATGCGGCGCTGATCCACGAAGTCGCGAATCCAGCGAATCGTTTCATCCGAGGCCGCAATCCGCATTTGATTTTTCAGTCGAATTACTTTGTCACCAGCCAGTCGCTTGAGATGCTGCCAATCTTCATTTTCCATGATCTCATCGGCCGTCAGTACCTGCTTGTGATCATAAACCGCCAAGACGACTTTGGCCCGTTTGAGAATATCGAGCAGCTGATTGTTGCATGGCCGTGATAGCCTTGATTCTGCTGGGTCCACAACAAATGTGCCTCATCGATAAAGGCCACGTCTGCTTGATGATTTTCATCATAGCGATTGATGAAGCGAGATGGCTTGATGACCGTTTCATCATCACCTATCCCCAGCTTTTTGACGATCTGCTGGTAAACCTTGACCTGCTGGGGATGATTGACCATCATCACGGCGTTAAGCTGATCTTGTTTGGCCAGCTCGTAAAAAATGTTGCTCATCAGCACCGTTTTGCCGGCCCCTGCCTCGCCAGTCACCAAAACCAGCTGACCGGTCTGATTTTTAGCCAGCGCCTGCTCAACGGTTTTGAGAATCTTTTTCTTGGCCTGATTCTGCTCGTCAGTCAGCTTATTGAACGGCGAGGCCTTAAAGATTGCCGACTTTTCCAGAAGCTGACGCGGCGGAAACAGGTTGCGGTACTGCTTATTTTCGCCCAGCTTGTCCCAGATACGGTTGAAGATCGGAATGAACTCCTCGCTCGTGTAGTACTTGCGCTGGGCGTTCTCGCGGCGATTGTTCAACTTAGAGATCACGTCCACGCTGCTCAGGTACTGCATCATGCGGTTTTCGATGTCTAATGCCAACGATTTATTAAAATGCTCATGACCGATCACAAACATGTGCGCGTTTTTGGCATTGCGCAGCTCCTCCCAGTCCGCACGCGTTTCCGGATCGGCATCCAAGTGCTCTAGCGTCCGGCGCTGAATATCGATGGTTTCGCCGACATAAACCGTGTAGTCTTCTTTGTAGTCGCTTTGCCTGCCCTGATTGTCGATAATGTAGACCGTTGGATAATCCGTTAACAGTTCCTGCTCATGGTATTTACCCGGATAGCGTTTTTCGATCTCTTCATCCAAATGCGCCGCCGTGTCTTTACGATAGGACGTTTCAAATATTAATGGATCCTTGACTTGTTCGCTCATAATCATCCCCGCTTAATCATGATTGGCTGATATTTCATCGTGCCGTTTCTTCAATTATATTATAGTTGATTCGCTATTGCGGTCCTAATTGAATCTTTTGGCTGATACCGTCTTTCACTTGAATGAAAGACGGTTTTTAAGATTATCTTGACATTTGTCGATAATCAGTTTAATAATATTCTAGTAAATTGCATTTATTTAGTTAGTTCTATTATTTAATGTTCGTGTTTTAGGAGGAGATTATGCACTGGTTCGCTGACTTGATCGCTGCAATCGGCGTGGTCTTAAACGGAATTCCCCAAGGTATCATGGCACTGAGCCTTGGATTTGCGGTATTCCCAACCACGTTTTCATTTCTGTTAGTTTGCGCGATCAACTTTATCTTTAATTCGGTCGCCCCGGTTTCTTTTCAGGCTGAGTCGCTGGCCCTGACCGGCAATCTAGGCCGCAATACCAAAGAATACACGTCAATCATCTTTGGCGGCTCGATCATCATGGCCATTATCGGTCTGACCGGTACCTTGACCAAGATCGTCGGCATTCTGGGCAACCATATCATTACCGGAATGATGGCCGGCGTTGGTATCATGCTGGCCAAAATCGCGCTCGAAATGGCCCAAAACAATCAGAAAAGCTTCACTGGCTGGGTTTCAATTGCCATCGCGGTAGTCACTTATTTGATCTCAAACGACCTGGTCTGGACGATCTGTCTTTCAGTCATTGGCTCCAGCCTGTATGCCGTCTTTGGCGAGCACTACCGCAACGAGCTGCCCGCCAACGTGACGATGCGCCGCTTTATTTTCACCAAGCCGACGTTTAATCCACGAATCGTGCGGGGTGCGCTCAGTCTGGCCTGCCTAAACATCGGCGCCAACCTGTCATACGGACTGATCACAGGACAAATGACCGGTATCAAGCCCAATCCCGTCAACTTAAACCTGCTGACGACCTCACAGGCACTGGCCGACATGGGAACCAGTCTTTTAGGCGGGGCACCGGTGGAAACCATTATCTCCGCAACTGCCAGCGCGCCGGAGCCAGTCATCGCTGGGTGTCTGATGATGCTGATCATGGCCGTGATTCTGTTTGCCGGTTGGCTGCCTAAGATCGGCAAGTACGTCCCAAGCGCTTCAATCGCCGGGTTCCTGCTGGTTTTGGGGATGTTTGTCACCTTCCCCGAAAATGCCGCAACCGCACTGGCTGGCAAAGAACAGCTGATCGCCGCTGCCACCATGATCATTACTGCCCTGGTTGATCCATTCGTAGGCCTGTTGTCTGGTGGCTTGCTGAAAGTCGTTTTGCCGCTGTTAGCCGCACTTTAGGGGGAAGCTATTATGAAAAAATATCGTATTACCGTTGGCGACCAAACTCGTGACCTGCCACTGATTCCGATCAGTGACGACATTGCCATTGCTTCATTCGTGCTGCTGGGCGACGACGCCATGTCCAAAACGGCAGCTGAACTGCTTTTGCCCAAGCTGCCTAAAAAGTTTGATTATGTCGTAACCGTTGAAAGCAAGGGAATTACCTTGGCACATGATATCAGTCTGTTGTCCGGGCATCCCCGCTCATTCGTGATCCGTAAGTCAGTCAAGGGATATATGGAAAATCCATTGACGACTGCAGTTGACTCCATTACGACCAAGGGACAACAGCTGCTCGTGCTTGATGGGGCCGATGCTGCCGAGCTTAAGGGAAAGTCGGTCGTCTTAGTCGATGACGTGGTCAGTACCGGGGGCTCATTGCAGTCGGCTGAAAAACTGCTGAAACTGGCGGGCTGTCAAATTATTGCCAAGGCGACGATCCTGGCTGAGGGTGATGCTGCTAAACGCGATGATGTGGTATTCTTGGGCAAGTTGCCATTGTTTAATCTAGACGGTACAATTAAATAATTTATCAACGCGGTTTGACATTTCAAGGACTGCCAGTTCGCACAAGTCCTAACGACGGTTTCGAATTTTCAACAGCTACCAACCTAATCTGTACATCATTGACGGCCTGTCGAATTGACTATTACACACTTTTCAATATTTTTGGCTGATTTGTGTGTAATGACGAAACGAAATCAGAGCCCGATTACACACTTTTTGGGATTTTTTAGTGATTTGTGTGTAATCAAATCGCAGAAAATGAAATCGGCACGAAGTTTTTACACACAAAATCGTATTTTTGCTTCAAAAGTGTGTTATGAATTTTCGCTCAGATATTTTATGCAATCAATAATGAATATCGGACAAGCTGAACATTTTAATTCCAAAAAGCAAACGACCCCACGGCATAGTGCTGTGAGGTCGTTTTTGCGTTAACTAAGGATCTGCCTAGTCGTCTTTGGAGTGGCGCTCACCAATCTGGTAGTCATCACTGTGGGCAAACATTTCGGCAACCGTGATTGGATCATCGCCTGTCAGCTTCTTAAAGTCATCGGTGAAAGTGTCCATTTTACCTTCGCGAATGGCCTGACCAAACGTAACCATCCCCTCCGAAGAAAATGGCGCTTCGGATCCCTTCTTGAACTGGCCATCCGTGGTCCGCGGCACACCCATCGCATCAAAGATCTGGTAGTCTTCTTCGTCAGTGACTTCTTTATAGGTAACGTGATTGCCAGTCTGTTCATTACCGATTTTGATAAAGTCGCTGATCGTCATCAATTCGGCACCATTGATGTTGAGAATCTGGTGGTGCCGATCGTCAGCCAGCAGCGCATAAGCCATCGCCTTGGCACAGTCTTTACGCGAAATGTAGGCCATCTTGCCATCGCCCTGGTTGTTCATCAGCACCCCGCCGTTTTTGACGAACGTGAAATAGTTGGTGATCATGGCCTCAGCGTATTGTGAGTTACGCAGGAAAATGTAGTCCAAGCCACTATCTTCAATGTATTTTTCAGTAAAGGCATGGTCGATCTTTTCCTTGCTTGGATTGGTTGGATCCTGAGCATTAACCAAAGAAGTGTAGACAATCTTTTTGACTCCAGCTGCTTTGGCCGCATCTACCACGTTTTGCTGAGCCTGCTGACGTTTTTGCCCAACAAATGGCATTGAGATCAACCCCAAGACATCGGCACCCTTGAATTTGTCAGCCAAACCATCCAAATGGTTGAAATCAGCCTGGCGCGTGTCGACTCCTTTTTCAGCATACTTTGCCAATGCCGCTTCATCATAACCAACAAAGATCAGGTTCTTCGGATCAGTCAAGCGTATGAGATCTTCAGCTGCCTGCGTTCCCAGATTGCCCCCAACACCAGTCAGTAAAACTTTTGTCATTGAAATCGCTTCCTTTCGCTAGTTAATTTATTCTAGCGAGTTTGGAATGAGACTGTCAATTGACTGTGTGCATGACTTTTGGAGTTGATATGGTTATAAACTAACTTGGTGAAGTGACAGGGTTTTCAGTTAACAATTAATCTCAATCGCTTTCATGTGTTAAAATTAAACATGTTATTTACTTAATAATGAAAAGTTGGGGATATTATGAGTTTAAATCATGTCAGTTATTGGGAAAACGGGGACTGGCATCATGTTACTGTCAAAGAGGCATCTGAAAAATCACATTGCCATACCATCAGAGCTAATGAAAAGCGGTTACTGTGCGATCTTTGCAATCACTTTGTTACCCTCAGTGTTGGCAAAGTAAGAGATCCTTATTTCAAACACAGCAAAGGAGACATCGATAAAAACTGTCCTGAACGTTCTAAGCAGGCCTTATTTACACTTCCGACTCATTTTGCTGGACTTAAGATAGTCATTGATAAAGAACAAAAATTCCATTTAGAGTTGGTACTTCTACATGCAGCCAATCCTGGACTATCTAAGTACAAAAATTTGGGTATTTATCATAAACATCACAAAAAAATTCAGAAAATTGCACCAGTCAAAATTGACCCGAATAATTTTTCAACCAAGGTTAATCTGGGAAGCACTGTTGCCAATAAATATACTCTTTATAATGATTTGCCGGATCACTCTGATAAAATTGCCGATTTTGAAACTCTTCAATCAAAGTATCTAATTTTTAGAAGTAGTGATGGCATGCGAGTCAATCTGGGTGGGGAGTTAAATCCCAATAATGAATATATTGTTTTGACGACGAAAAATAGCTTTACCTACCCCGGAATCAATGAAAAACTGCTGGTACATTCAAACGGTTGGAACGTTTTTCAAATTAGCTTTGATACACATTTTGGTCCCAATAAACTTAGGCCCTTTTTGCAAATAAACGATCTCGGTAATGATGCGGGAATTGATTATCGAATCACCAAAAACGTTGCTGATGTTGATTTAATCTGGCCCGAGCATTTCAAAAATGAAGATGGCATCAGCTATTTGGGCGATACGCTTTACCTTTATAAACATGGCCAGGCGTGGCTTGACTATGCTCCAAGAAGCAATAAACGCCCAAATCTTAGTCAAGACCGTTTACAACTATTTGAAGATTCACAACTGTTCACTTTAAACTCTAACGATAATAACGGGATAATTGTTGCATATGGTCGAAACGTTAATGATATCACTAACTATAAGCAATTCATCCCTTGCTCTCAATCAGCAAAACAGCCTGGCAACAACCTGGCACTTCAGCCATATTTAAAGGAACATAACCATTACATAAAGCCTTTATATAATGCCACCTTAAAACAATATATGGGTAAATTTGAAGTTAGCAGTCAATCACTTGAGGCTAACAAACCATTTCGCCTACCTAACCTGGCAGCCGGTTCCAGTCTAAAAGTTTTCTATGGCGCTGACTGTGTATTCTCACAAACGGCAAAAATTAGCAATGCTCAAGCTAAACCGTCTCAACCTCAGCCATCAACTATCGATAAGTCATCGACTAACAATGATCAAAGCAGGCTTAATGATCCAGAACTGCTCAACCTGCTAAAAAGACAAATCGGTGAGGCAACAACTTTTACTATTGTTTCCAACCATCTTAAAAAATTACTGGCAGATTGTCCAACTACTTATCAGTGGGTATGCAGTCAAGCCCGTCAGAAGAGTATCACAATTAAAGCCAAAAACATTTTGAGCAAAATCGTCAACGGAGAAGATTACTAATGGAAAATGAAACTATCGGAACATCGCTATTTTTAATCGACTATTCAGACAACAACAAATTAACTGCCTATCGCAAGGCTAATCTTAACAGAGCTTCCGGCCTCTTGGAATCGGTCAAAAATTCCTATTATTCAGAGATTGATCTAAGCATCAATCAACATATTCAAAATCATTTTAAGAACTACAGTAAGTCTTACATTTTTTGCGACCTTATATTGTTCAAACAACAGCGCGAACTAAAAAAAGGTACAGAAAAACTACCGGTTGTCATTCAACAAAGTAGTTTCAGTAAACCTAAAGAGATTATTGAAGCATTTAGAACAGCTGGATTCAATATCGACCATCCCCATTACAATACCTTGGTAATAACAGCTCCGTCAGCCAATGGTCAAGTACAAGGGCTGTATTTTAACATCAAAGATGATCTCTACTTAAAAGATAGTGGTCATAAATCCAGCAATACATTTCTTAGAAAATACAGCTTTGATTCCAAAAAACAGCTTCATAAATACTGCTATGAAGTTGCTGCTCCAAAGAATGCAAGTGATCGATTCTTTTTGACCAGTGAAGAGGATCTTGAGATATATTCACCAGACATCTCAAACGTTCCAACCAAAGATGTTTATGGCATCGTTCGTTCCGAAATTTTAGAACGGCTTAAAGATCATACCGCAAAAGCCAGTAAATATTCCCAAAATTTAAAGTTGTTCAAGTCGTTTCTAAATGATCTTAATGAGGATGACTGGACTACTCAGCTTGCCGAACAGTATCACTATGACGTTCAAAAGGTCAATGACGCCTATGAAGACATCTTTGAAAACGCACAAAATCTGATAGCTGGCAATGATGAGGATATGGCTAACCTCAAATACACAATTAAAAACAATGAGTCAATTCGTCAAGTAGCCATCAACGAAATTGAAGACGACTGGAAAAAACAAAATGACTCTAAGGCTAACCAACTGGAAAAACTAACAAAAGATATTAGTTCACTCAGTACCAAGAAAACTGAGCTTACCAAACAAATTGAGAAACTGACAGCTGAAAAAGAAAAGCTCGAGTCACAACAACAATTGGCTGAAGCTGTTGAAACTAAGGTCAAAGAACGAATCGAAAAAGCTCGTAAAAATGCTGCTGACTTTATTGCAGAAATGGCCTTTAATCAAGCTATGATGCCCAAAACTACTTCTGAAAACCACTCGCAGCTACTGACAATCTCATCAGTTAACCCAACTAAATTTAAGGCGGACCAACAAACAGAAACTCTTGAGACTACTAATGAACAGCGTGCAGTTAAATCACTCCAAAATGCATTTTTGCCACTAATTACTAATCAAGATCTTCGCAATGAATTGGCAGCATATCTTTACGTTTTATATAGACAGCAACGTCCCCTCTTATTAATTGGTGAGGATGCACTTGACATTGCTCAATTGACCGCATTGCGTTTAACTGGTCAGTATGCTACTCAAGTTGAATGTACCGGTAATTTTTCAGTAGATATCTATCAACAACTGCAAAAGATAGAATCGCCAATTATTGTTTTAAACAATCTTGTAGGCAGCTCTTGGCTGTCACATATTAATTCGTTAGTACACTTACCTAATAAGTGGGTCATCTTGACCGAAAGCTTTATGGATGATTTGAACTTGGCGCCTCGAGGTTTATATAATTTTGCAACACCAATTTTTACTGATATTTTTGGATTGCAGTCATCCCGAGTAGCTATAACCGGTACTGTACCCTGTCAAGGTAACACTTAAAAAATAAAAAACTAGTCTATACGGCCTCATTGCGGAAGTCCTCCGCGGTGAGATTATTTCGCTTGCTGGAAATTTCGACTTTGTTGAAGTATTCAACACCCTGCTTAACCAAAGCTTCCAGTTCTGTCAAGGTTTGCGGATGTGGATGATGTGCCATCCAGATGTACTTAAAATCGCCCCAATAGTGCTCAATCACTGCGTTATCTGCGGGAGTGCCGGGCGCAGAGAGACTGTGCCTACTATTATGGCTGGTTAAGTAGTTGTTAAAGTCTTTTGAAGTATAGGCAGCACCACGATCCGTATGAATCATTGGTGCGAAGGTTCCAGCCTGCTTAGTAGCGCGTTTAAAGACTTCAATTGCGGCTTCTGCTGTCTCAGTTGGCGAAATATGATAACTGAGCACATAACGACCGTATAAGTCCAAAACTACGTGTAAACGAACCTTGTTATTGCGACCGTAGGTTAGTTCTGTCGTATCGGACACCCAAACCAGATTCGGCGCTACCTGAATAAATTTCCGTTCCAATAAGTTATCCTCTTGATACTGTTATTGTTCCTGCTTACGGTTGCGTTTTTTCTGACGGACATCAGCTTTAATGCCGTGCTTCCGCATGATTCGACGCACACGCTTAATATTGATACGAAAAGCAAACGAAAAGGTGTATTCTGGAATTTCTTGATTTTTCCCGTTCTCATTGTTCAAAATCGCGGTTACTTTTTTATAACCAGCACAGTTCTGATGGCGTTTTTCAATCTGATAGATTGCTTCCAAAATTGCTTGGTTCTCAATTTCTCTTTGTGTTGGCTGTCTTTTGAGCCACTGATAGTATGATTTGCGTGAAACCTTGGCAATTTTAGTCAGTTCGCTAACGGAACCTGCGGTTTCGTTGATTAATTCTTGAACCGCTTGATATCGTCCGGTCGCTTCACCCCCCGATTGCGTATTTCGACTAATTTTTTTGCAAATGCGATCTCAAGCTCCATTTCTCGATTGATTTTCTTTAGTCTTTTAATTTCAGCTTCAAGTCGCTCTTTTTCGGTCATCTCTTCTAAAGCTTTTTGTGGCTTGCGATGCCCGCGATTATCTTTCAAGGCTTCCCAACTGTCAGCTGCCTCATGGTATTTGCGAACCCATGAGTAGACACGCCGATAGCTTACATTAAACTGAATTGTTGCTCCTTGGTAGTCATTGTCATGGTCCAAGACCCACTGTACGATTTTACATTTCTCTTCAAAACTAACTTTTCGACCCATTTTTCTGACTCGCTTTCTTGACTTAGTCTTTAGCTCATCATTATTGTACTGGATCGACCACTGTTTTAGTTGAGAGAGGCTACGAATATCATACTTTTCAATGATTTTTTCACCTGGGAAACCGGCTTGATACTCTTTGACGGCTTCAATCTTGGTATTTAGTGAATAGCGATGATTGAATGAACGATGGCGAACTCCCGCCAAGCCATGCAAGAGAAACTGTCGAATCCATCTTGTCATCGTATTCTGATTGACATGATGCATATCGGCATATACTTTGAGGCCGGATTCTGTCTTTTGATAGCCATAAAGCAACTCCAGTCTATTCATTGTCGAATAACTTGAAATGCAAAAACCCCCTTAAGGAAATAACACTTTTATTATTTCAAGTGTCACCCTTAAGGGGATTATAGCCACCCCAGCAATTGATAAGAGTACTCGTTTTGATATATTTGACTATCCTCATCTTGACAATCTCAAAGGTATCAATCAACCAATGCGAAAGCATATCGAAGAAGAGACTACCTGGATAACCAAAGCTCTAGACAAACGCGATGCCTACTTGCCACTATTTGGATATGTCTATGCAAGTAACAAAAAGCATTTGCTTAATGAGCTGCTGACCAAAGATGATACACCAACTGCCCATTATTTAATGAAATTCCAGGAGCTTGACTGATGGATAAAATAACCCTCCTACAGCAAATCAAAAATGACCTGGACATTAAAGCACTTGATAATGCTACTCAACAAGTTAAGCGATCTAGTTTATACCAATCAATCATTGTTTACAGTGCTGCCGCTCGCCAGATGCTTTTTGTCTTATCTGAAAACCAGCAAGGAATCAACAAACATGATCTGATCAATGCAACCGTTGAATTCATCAATCTTTTTGAAAGAATCAATGAGGATAAAGGCATTAATAAAGATACCAACAATAAGATCTTTGACGCTACTCCATCAGAGGTTGCTGATTATATCTTTGAAAGATACCTCAATACAGGTTTCTTTTTAAGCACTAAAAGAGATCATAAAACCTTATATTTACCAGCACCCCCTAAAGAAGCGGTATTTAATAAGCGACTTTTTATTCGTACCTCTTTCTTATCCAATTCACATCCGTCAATGTCGGGAACTGGTTTTTACCGAATTCAAAAACTTGATAATGTTGACAATGTCAGAACGCTCTTTGGTTTACCAAGCTATACGGTACGTGACTTTTTACCATTAGTTAATCGAAAAAACGATAAATGGATTAAAGCTACTTCACAATTTGATGCTGCTTTGCCAATCATAAATAATCAACAGTCAAAGCAAATCGATATTATCGTTGAAAATAAAGATGGGCTCTTGCATGTCTATCCACAAGACGGTTCCAACCCAATCATCAGCAATAATCTTGACTATGCTTGCTGGGCTCTATACTCTGCCTTGAACTTAAAAAGGTATGAGCTTAGGCAAAAGGTATTCAATCATAATAATATAGGCAAGATTTTTTATGAGAAAATGATGATTTTTGAGCTTCCCGCCCATCTTCCCAATCGAGAGCAAGAGTTATTCAAACTATATTCATGGCCGATTTCTTTAATAAAAGATGCTGCCAAACAAAATATTTACATGATCGATTTAGAAATTTACCACCAACTGCATGATTTAATTTATGGCGCTACACAAATAAAAGCCAATCAAGCTGATATTAAGTCTTCTAAATCAAACAAAGCCCGATCAGTTACCAAATCTGATCAAACCCCATCCAATACAGCAATAAAACAAACTCAAAAATTAAAGCGCCCAATAAGCAGCGAAAAAAATACTTTAAAAAAGGAAAGAGATAAGTTAGATTCAAAATATTCTCGCTTTGCACGATCGTTTACAAAACCTAAAAAAGATGCCATTGATACAGTCATTCCTCTCCTTTGCTCCCTAAACGGTTTTGCTGTAACAAAGATTTTTAAGCAATCAAATTATCGGTTCATAAGCTTTGATGTTGGTCATGCTGGTGTCGATTCTTCTAAGCATTATTGTTTATGCAACACTAATTATACTTGGGGAATTATCCTTGCTAAGGATAAAATGCGAAAGCACGTAAACATTGAGCATCTTAGTACACATGGCATTCTTTCTTTTGAAAACTATGTGAAAGTTGAAAAGATCGTCAATAAAATGAAAAGCGACCTGATCGAAATCGCCCAAGAAGCCGAAACAACCACTAATTATTGGACGCGCCCCTACACAAATGCAATTCTTACCTATGAAAAGACTCAGCCTGACTTATATCGCTTCTTACAGGCACTGAGAGAGAACAATCTGCCAACTCCGCTAGAAATCGATAAAAAGCTTAAGGAGATATATGCTCATAATTAATCCTTAATTACCTTTTATTTTGTGAATAAGATAGGCAATGTTCGGGTTTTAGCTTTATAAGTTTTATTTTGCTATAATTCAATAGTTAAGATAATCCAATTAAGGAGTGTATCATGAAGCGAAAGTATAATGGAGGTATTTCTTCTTACCAACTCTGGACTACAGAACTTAGCCAATTTATTAATCTTTATTTAAATGGCATGAGTATCTCAGACATTAAACAACAAGGACGCGAAGAAAACCTATTTAGACAATCAACTACTTTACAAGCCAAAAGATGTTCGGGAAATCTTGCTGCCCGTGTCAAAGCTTTACCACAACCAATTATTGAATTATTTCCAAGTCTCGACACAAGTAATCAAAAATTAGTGGCACTACTTTCAATCATGCTAATCAGTCGTATTTTGGATGAATTTGTTTATGAGGTTTATCGACCTAAAATAATCGTTCGTGATACTAGCTTTCATGATTACGAAGTTGAATCTTTCTTAAATGTAGAACGTATTAATAATCCAGAAGTGGGCGAATGGTCAGTTAATACTATTCAAAGGGTTAAGGGTGCTCTCAAATATCTCACCAAAAGTGCGGGGCTCTTTGAACAAGATGGTAAGAACCTTGTTACTCGTTTTCCATTACTAGATCCCCGTTTAGTAGCTACCATGAAGGCTACACAACTAGATTATGAATTAGCTGCTTTAGGAGGTAGATAATGGCACAAGTAACTTATAGCTTGGAAGAACGATTTCAACATCTTAAAGATAAGATTCAATCACCTAGTTTTCAGCATAATCAAGGTCTCTCAAATGAGGTGGGCTATTACATCTTTGACTATCCAGTCACTGAGACTTTAAAAATGCGGACATTACTAAAACGATTCCTAGATTCACCTATGGCTGCTCAGCTTAACATCCGCTGTTTTAATGTTTTCGATATTATGATCAAAGAAATCAAAAGCTTTGATTACCTAGTTGCTGAAACTAACGAAACTGATGGAGCTGCTGTAAACGAACTAGAAAAGGTCGAGGAAAGGAATGGTATGGACTACCTGATCGAACAAGTCGGAAATATTATGGAAATCACCAAGGAAGATAATGCAATTGTAAAATACATTCAAAACCGCCTACCTAAGAATGAAAGCATTATCTTTATCACCGGTTTGGGAGAAGTTTATCCCCTGTTGCGTACTCATAAAATTTTAAACGCAATGACGCAAGTAATCGATAATTATCCGGTAATCTTCTTTTATCCGGGAAAATACGACAGTTTTAGCTTACAGGCATTTGGTGAAGTTAAAGATCAAAATTACTATCGCGCATTTAGAATTGACTAGGAAAGAAAAACTATGACACAACTAAAAGAAATTTTTGCTAAACAAATCGATCGACCAATTAACGGTGTTATTAAAGTTGGCTCAGAAGATGAACAAGTTAAACAAACTGAACTTTCAGAGTATGTTGTAACTCGTGAGCTGCAAAACGACTTTAAGAAATTTTTCGACGAATACGATAAAAGTATTGGGCATCCTACTGAAGAAATGGGTGTTTGGATCAGTGGGTTCTTCGGTTCTGGTAAATCCCACTTCTTAAAGATTCTCTCTTACTTGCTTGAAAACGATGTTGTTGCTGGTAAAAATGCCATCGATTACTTTTTAGAAGATGGCAAGTTTGACGATGATTCTTTAAAAAATAGCATTTTAAAGGCTACTAGTATTCCAAACGACGTCATTCTTTTTAATATTGATTCAAAGGCTGATAGTAGTATCCAAGATGGCAATACCATTCTAGACGTATTCTTGCGTGTTTTTAACGAAAAGTTAGGCTATTCACCAGTAGCTAGAGTTGCCAATATGGAGCGTGAACTAGACCAAGCTGGTAAGTTTAAAGAATTTCAAAATGTCTTTAAAGAGCTTAATGAAAATACTAGTTGGAAAGATTCTCGTCGTGCTTATATTTTGCTGAGTAGTCGCATCCAGGAAGCACTGGAAAAATGCGGATTTATTAACAATAAAGAGGCGGCCAAACGTTATGTAGACAATGTAACTAGTCCTGCTCCCTTCTCAATTAATGCTGAACAATTTGCTAAATTGATTAAGGATTATCTTGATCAGGCTGGTAAAGATCATCACCTTATATTTTTAGCCGATGAAGTTGGACAATTCATTGGTGATGATGGCAATAAGATGCTTAATTTACAAACCATTGTCGAACAACTAGGCATTCAATGTCAGGGCCGTGCATGGGTTGTCGTAACTTCTCAACAACAAATGAACACGGTGGTTAGCACTTTCAATAAAACACGTGACGACTTTTCTAAAATCCAAGGTCGTTTTAAAACAATGATTACTATGACCAGTGCTAATGCTGGTGAAGTTATTCAAAAACGTTTACTTTCTAAAAAGCCTAATTATCAAGAATTATTGGAAAACCTTTATCAAGAGCAAGGTTTTACCATTGATAATAAAATCAACTTTACAGATAGCATGAATCGAGAAAAATTCGATACACCTGAACGTTTTGCAAATAACTATCCTTTTATTCCTTATCAATTTGAGTTGCTTAAAGACTCTCTAAATATGATCCGAAGTAAAGGTGCTAACGGTAAAAACATGTCTGATGGAGAGCGCTCAATGTTAGCTACATTCCAGGAAGCTGCTATTCGCTACAAAGAATCAAATATAAACGTGTTAATACCTTTTGCTGCCTTTTTCCCCGGAATGCGTCAATTCTTAAGTCATGATCATCAAGTTGTCTTCACTAAAGCTGAAAATGACAATGAAGTTAATCCTAACAATGAAGATTTCGGTTTTAACGAACAAGTCTTAGCAGTTCTCTTCATGGTTAAGTATGTCGAAACCTTTAAGGCTACGCTAGAAAATATCACCACGTTAATGTTGGATAACATCAACGTTGATCTAAATGCTCTTAAGAATAAAGTGGCGGCATCACTTAAACTATTAGTACGTAAAAACTATGTTCAACAGCATGTTGATACTTATGAATTCTTGACTGATTCTGAACAAGAAATTAACGAAGAGATCAACTCTATTGATATTGATGATCGTAGTATTGTTCAAGAAATAGGTAACTATTTACTTAATAGCAATTTAATCGATGCAAAATATCAATATCCCAAGAAGCCTAAACAATATATTTTTGAGTTTAGTGAAACGATTGATGGAAGTGCTCTTAACCAAACAGGAAGACCATTAAATATTCAAATCATTTCGCCATTAGTAATTGATGCCTACGATCCAGCACAATTTAGCTTAACGGCCGCTGGAAATAATACAATTGTCGTCACCCTTAAAAATGATGAACAGTATATTGAAAGTATGCGCCGTCGCCTACGATTGAAAGAATACCTTAGCAAGGGTAGCACTCAAAGCGACCCAGCCAAGCAAGCTGTCATTATGGTCAAAAGTGCTGAATATCAAGAAATTAGCGAATCTACTAACACTCGAATTGAAAAAGATCTTCAAGATGCTGACATTTACGTCTTAGACAATGTCCTTAGTGGGGGTAGTAACTTTAAGACTCGTTTAGCTGATGCGAAGAAACAATTAATTGACGATCTCTATCGAAACTTAAATTATATTGATACTTTCAAGAGCAATGATGATCTTTTTGATCTTTTAGCAGGTAAAAATCAGGCTGGTATTTTGGACAACGAAGAGAACATTCAAGCCATTAATGCTCTGCTTAAATATGTCGATCTACAGAATAACCAGATTAAGGATATATCACTAGCTAATGTTAATAAACATTTTAAGGACAGTCCTTTTGGTTACGCTGATGCTGATATTGCTTGGCTGGCAGCCAAAGCTTTTACTGACGGTAAATTGCGTCTATTCTATAATAACGAACAATTAACCTTAGAAGAAGCTCGCAAAGATCCGAAAAACTTTTCTAAGTACTTCGTGCAAAGCACCTATACTTCAAAGATCAAATTGAAGCCTGTAAAAGAATTGTCTAAGCGGCAAAAAGAAGATGTTAAAGAGTACTTAGATGAAGTGCTGCAACAACGCATGCTGTCTAACTTTGACGATCCGTCAGAAAAAATTGCCAATGAAGTTAAAAGTAAAACTCAAAAATTCATTAATAAATTGCAATACATGAAGCAACAAAGCTATGCTAATGAATTAGCTTACCCTGGCCATGAATTATTGAGCGATGGCATTAGACTCTTAACGCCAATCTTAAATCAAGACAGCGATACTCTGTTTGAAACCATCTCCAAGAATCTAGATAAATTTGAAGATTGGACTGACGAGTTTGAAGATAAGGGTTTAGCTGATTTCTACGGTGATAACAGTACTTCCTTTAGTCCACAACAAAAAACCTGGAACCGGAGCTATGATTACTATCAACGTTATAAAGCTGCTGAAGCGTTTCTTAGTGATGATACGCTAAAAGAAACTACTGATAAACTTATTAAAAATTTGAGGAATGATAATGCCAGTTATAGTATTGGTAATTTGAAAACACTCAATACTCAATTCGCTGATGAATATATCAAGATAATTGATAAACTACAAGCTTCAGTTACTGCCATAAGTCAACAAAAACGAACTGATTTATTAAACTTAATAACTAATTCCGCCCTTAGTACTTCTGAAATTAATCACCTTCAGAAGAGTATTATGCAACGTTTTGACGAAATCGATCAAAAAACCAAAGCGTTAAGCAGCAGCCAGGACACTAATGCCTATGCTCAAATGTATGGCTTACAAAAGGACATTAAAGAAACTGATCAAGAATTTCGAAATGCCTTCAACGACGCTAACGAACAATTACGAATTCGTTTAGCAAATTCAAATAGTGACACTGCATCAGCAGATGCTAGTTCTGATACAAACTCAAGCAATAACGCTTCAAAAACGGACGCAAAACCAAAAACTAATGAACCAGCTCATGTTAAAGCCCGGATTAGCCACACTTATCAAGTAACGCAGCTGTTACAAGATAAGACCTGGAACATTTCTAGTGAAGCCGATCTTGATAAATATCTTGCACAATTACGACGTTCAATTGAACACGAAATGAAGAATTACGACGATTTAAACATCAACTTCTAGTAAAGGAACATTATGGATAAAAGTAAAATTAAAAACTTCGCCATCAATGCACGGCGGGAACTAATCGGTTCGGTTAGCCAACGCTTAGCACAATTAGGAATTACAACTGACGGGATTAGTCAAGAACTGCCCGCTTCTACACCAGAGCTGAAATACTATACAAAAGAACAAGTTGCTAGTAATAATGGATTAACTGGTCAACAAATTGCTTGGCGTTCTAGTATTGTTAATGAATTAAGAACTCGAGGCTATGATGAGAACCAACAAACTGTCCTCGAAGATTTTATCGAAGAAGTTGCCTACACTTGGTTCAACCGAATTATTGCAATTCGCTTCATGGAAGTAAACAACTATCTGCCTACTCGAGTACGAGTATTGTCCAGTGAAAGTGGCAATAGTGAGCCAGATATTATTGACGAGGCCTTGAACTTACGCGATGACTTCAATGGCTTTACTCCCGAGGAAGAGCAATTAATTGAAGATGCACAGCTATCTCTTGACCCGCGTAAGCTTGACCAGGCCTACGAAATACTTTTTATTAAGCAATGTGATGCTCTAGCGGAAATCTTACCGGGACTCTTCGAGAAAACCAAGGATTACTTAAAACTACTTTTTACACCTAATTACAATCATGGCGTAATTCAAGAACTGGTAACGGAGATTCCTGAAAGTTACTTCGACGTGCAAGATGAAGGGCAAGTGCAGATCATTGGGTGGCTATACCAGTACTACAACACCGAACCTAAAAATGCAGCATTTAAGAAACGCAACTATTCTACTAGTGATATTCCAGCCGTTACACAATTATTCACTCCGGACTGGATCGTTAAGTACATGGTGGAAAATTCTTTGGGACGGTACTGGATTGACATCTTAAAAGCCCGCGGTGATCAGCGAACTGAAAAGGAGATCGCTCAAGACTTCAATTGGCAATATTACATGCCCGACTACGAAAAAAATCCCAAAATTTCTAAAAAAGAGCTAGCTAACAAAGATGTCCATGATATTACTTTTATCGATCCAGCCATGGGTTCCGGGCACATTTTGGTCTACGCTTTCGATATTTTAGGCCAAATCTATGAATCAGAAGGGTATTCTAAACGACAAGCCGCCGTTTCCATCCTAAACAACAATTTGTTTGGCCTAGATATCGATACTCGTGCTTATCAATTGTCTTATTTTGCCCTACTAATGAAAGCCAGGGAATATGATCGGCGACTGTTCAGAAGAGATTTAAAGCCGCATATTTACGACATTCCTGTAACGGACCTAAAAGCTGCTGATTTCGATATTGCTATTGAGCAAGGTCAACTTGATCAAAAAAAGGTTAAGCAAGACCTAGCTAGTTTGTTAGCGTTGTTTAAAAATGGTAATGATTTAGGTTCAATCGTTCAAACTAATGCCCTAGATCTTGCCTCCCTATCAGAACTCATTAAACCCGACCGTGACTCATCAGAAAATGAATCACAATATGAACAATTATCGTTTATGGATGATGAGCGTGATAATCAACAAGAATTGGCCTATTTATTAGAAATTGCTCAAGTACTAAACTCAACTTACGATATTGGAGTAACCAACCCGCCTTATATGGGCGGTGGCAAGATGGATCCTGCTTTGAAGAAATATGTACAAAAGCACTATCCTGATAGCAAAGCAGATATGTTTGGTGTCTTTATCGAAGTAATGCTTAATTTAACAAAAAAAACGGGCTACGTGGGGATGATTACGCAACATTCATGGATGTTCTTATCTAATTTTGAAAAATTGCGTAAAAAGCTGCAAGACGTAACTATCGTTAATTTAGCCCATCTTGGAACACGTGCTTTTGAAGAAATTGGCGGGGAAGTTGTTCAGACCGTAAGCTTTATTTTGCAAAAGGGTAAAACCAATGGCTATCAAGGCACCTATGAACGGCTAGTTGATTACAATTCACAGGATACTAAAGAAGAAGCTTATTTAAGCATTGTTAATGGTGAAGATACGAAAGATCTCTACCATGCTAACCAAAGTAACTTCAGCAAAATCCCTGGCAGTCCGATTGCTTATTGGGCAAGTGAGCAACTTATAAAAGATTTTTTTGAAAATAAAAAAGTTAAAGACTATACTTTTTCGGATGGTCAGATTAAAACGGGCAATAATGATCTCTATTTGAGAAAAATTTGGGAAGTAAATCCAAAATATATTGGAAAGCATAAAAAATGGGCTTTACATGCTAAGGGAGGAGAATATAGAAGATGGTATGGAAATGTAGATACAGTAATTAACATTTCACCGAAAGCTATTAATCACTATAAAAGTGATCATGTTGCAAGATTCCCTAAAGATAATGTTTTATTTAGAAAGGGAATAACGTGGTCATTAATATCATCAGGGTCTGGATTTGCAATGAGATATTTGAGTGATATGACTACCTTTAATCTGGCAGCTCCATCAATACTTTTCCACGATGAAAAATATTTAATCTATATTTTAGGCTTCTTAAATTCAGTCGTTGCAAGATCAATATTAAAAATACTTAATCCCACAATTAATACAAATATAAATAATATTATTAATTTGCCTTTAAGAATTGAAAATATTGACAATGTTGAAAAATTAGTTTTTCAAAATATCTCCCTATCCAAATCCGACTGGGACGCCTTCGAAACTTCCTGGGACTTTCAGCGCTCACCGTTACTCTCTCACGTAACTGAACATAACCACAACTGGCTGCTCTCCGAAGCTTTCACCACTTGGCAAACCGAAACACAAGATCGTTTTAACCAGCTCAAGAGTAACGAAGAAGAACTTAACCGTATCTTTATCAATCTCTATGGATTACAGGACGAACTTACCCCTAAAGAAGAAGACAAAGATGTTTCTATTCGCTTGGCCGATCGGGAACGTGATATTAAAGACTTCTTGTCCTACTTCATTGGCTGTATCTTTGGTCGCTATTCTCTAGATACCGACGGCTTAGCATATGCCGGCGGCAACTGGGATGCGGACAAATACGTTAGTTTTAAGCCAAACGAGAATAATTTACTGATGCTAACGGATACGCAATACTTCGATGATGAACGTGACGTAATCGTTCGTTTGCGGGAATTTTTAACTAAGACTTTCGGCGCCGATACGGTTAACGATAATTTGAATTTCATCGCTGAGTCACTTGACGCTAATAAATATGCTAAAGGGACCGATAGTGAAACAATTATCCGTAACTACTTTATCAATGACTTTTTCAAAGATCATGATAAAAAGTACAGTAAGCGCCCGATCTACTGGGAATTCAATTCCGGTCATAGTAAGGGATTCAAAGCACTGATGTACTTGCATCGTTATGATACCGGTGAATTAGCAATGGTACGGCAAAACATGCATAATTTACAAGCTGGGATGAATAGCCGATTATCAGTTACACAAAAGTTGTTAGATGCTGAAACTGTTTCAAAAAACAAAACCATTGATCGTCGAATTATTGCTAATCTAAAAAAGCAAATTGACGAAATCGTTAAGTACGATCAAATTTTAGGCTCATTATCAGCAAACCCGGTTGATCTTGACCTTGACGATGGTGTCTTAGTTAACCATGCTAAATTGCAAAATGGCTATAAATTACTGAGTAAATTATAAAGAATAAGCCTTTAACGAGGGATTCAAACCCCATATATCGTTAAAGGCTTTTTAATTAGTTCAGGTTCTAGCTAATTAGTACCTAAGAGCGCTATAATAGTAATTTAGTAATTAAAATAGAGGAAACGATCATGCCAGAACTTACTAAGCAGAATATCATTGATAAACTAAATCAATACTTTACTCAATATCCTTACGTCTTCTGGTTCGACCCTAAGGATCAGTTTTCAGAAACCATTAGGGAAATTGAACCGCAACTAAATGGTAAAGTGTATACTGCTCACAAAAACCATCAATTAGAAACTAAACTAGCATTACGTAATGATAAAAATAATCATTACCTAGTTCATGCCATTTATGATCGTCCAAAAATTACTTTGGATCTTTTAGCCGATATGGAACGCTATTCAAAGATCTTTAGTGCAGATGCAACCCAATTAATCGTTGAAGAATTAGGCCTTACTAATGAACAACTTCCCTTTGTTAAAAAATACCGTTCTTACTTTGCGGCCAAAGCACGGCGAAAAGACTTTAAACGTTATTGGGACCGTGATTTTATCTCAAAACCAGAATATGGTATTTTAGCAGCAATTACTAAAACAGAAAAACTAGAAATCAATGAACTGCTAATGAAGGTTTTGTCAGCCGGTTTAGAAGATAATCAATATTTAGATGAATTTAACAAGTACAACGTTCAAGCTGCCTTCTGGCAATTAATTGCTGATAACTTTGGTTACACTCAAGCTAATCCATCTTTATTAGAATTACTGTGCAGCATCGTAGTTACCTATTGTCCAGATGATCACTTACCACATCAATATTATTTGTCTAATCTCATTAACGTTCAAATCTTTATTGATCGCTATGCCGATTCTAATCGTTATGCCGATGACTTTAAGTACTACACTGAGTTTGTTTGGAACAAGTTAGACCTAAAGGATGCTTTTGCCAAAAGCTCCTTAGATGATTTGTCTAAATTACCATTATTTGATGATGTTAACGAACTTGTTTTGGCACGGTTACGAGATAAATTCTCTCAAAACCGTGTAACGGATTATGATATGGTAATGACAACAATCCGATTAATGACCGATCATACCCGTCATAACTATAACGCTATCCAAGAGCCTGAGTATCTCTTTTTAGAACAGGCTGCTTTACTATTTAACATGCAATTAGATACTAAAGATGATTGGCAAGAAGAATTACAAGATTATATTCGACAAGACTATCAGATTGATCAAATCTATCGCTTATGCTTGTTAGATTATAACCGAATTCAAAATACGGATCCTTATAGTGAAATCAAAACACAAGTAGATTACTACTACAGTACGCAACTTGATAGTTCAATCAAACAATGGAATAATTCTTTTGACTTACAAAAAGTTGATCCTAAATTTCGGCAAGAACACTTTTACTTTAATCATGTTCAAAACTCTAATGAACGTATTGTCGTTATATTTTCTGATTCCTTACGTTACGAAGTCGGAAAACAACTACAAGATGAACTTGATCAAAATGACCGCTTAAGTCTAAATATGAATTACGCCTTAACAAGTTTACCTTCAATTACTAGTTTTGGTATGAATTTAGCGTTGCCACATAGTCATAAAGGTATGAGTTATGAAAAAGGCAAAATTAAAGTTGATGGCCAAAGTGTTGCTACAATAAAAGACCGTGAAAACATCCTACAAAGTTATGATATAAATAGTCGCGCCCTACAACTAAAAGACATTTTAGATATGACATCTAAAGAAATTCGTCAGGTAATTGCAGGACAAGACATTATTTATCTTTACCACAACCAAATTGATGTAAAAGGACATGAAACAAAAACCACCAATGAACTAATCGATGGTGTTGAAAAGGCAATTAAGGAAATTACAAGTGCTATTCAAGTTTTGCGTACAAATAATGTCTCACATATCATTGTAACAACAGATCACGGTTTTCTTTATCAAGAGCGTCCTCTTGAAGATACTGACAAGATTAACCTATCTGATCAGAAATATGATGGTAACGCACATACCCGCTATTTAATAACTAAGGATCAATTAACTAATATCAAGGGAATTAAAGAAACAACAATGGGAGTTTCCTTAGCTAACGATGATCCAACACATATTTACTATCCAAGTAGTAAAAGTGTCTTTGTCTCACGTGGGTCATCTAACAGCAATTACGCTCATGGTGGTTCCTCATTACAAGAGATGCTGATTCCGATCCTTGATATCAAAGCACGATCAAATAAATCACAAGCTGTTCCCGCTGAAATAAAACTTGCTATGGCAAACTATAAAATCAATAATTACCAGATGCACCTCACTTTTAATCAAGTTAAAGCAATCAGTAATTTGGTACGACCAGCGAGATATCGTGTCTACTTTACAGATGATAAAGATAATTTAATCTCCAATCAGGTAGTTATTGATGCCGATCGCAAAGGTAGTGCAATTGATCGTGTTATTTCAGTCACTATTACCGTGCAGAAACAAACGTATGATTATAATCGAGACTATTATCTAATTATCGAAAATATAGATGATATGAGTAAAACGACTTATACGTATTCTATGGACCTACTCCAACCAAAATAAAGAGTTTTAGGGACTTAAGCCTTAATCACCAGGCTTCCGCATGCTTGTGGGAGCCTTTTATAATGCAAAAAATCGCACCATTTCTTGGCCTGATTGAGGTCGAAAAATGGTGCGATCGCTATTTTTGAAAGGTTTCTACTATTGTATGTGTCCGAAGTTTTAAGTCGATATCCGTTTAGAAAGTGAGTGGATGTTAATTATGTCCAGGAAGAAAGTATGACTGTGAGTAAAGATTCAACTATTGCTGCTTAGAAGTGTGCAGCCAGGATCGGCAACAGCCAGATCCAGAAAATGCAGGTCGCTGCAAATGCCACTGTGGAAATTGCCACTGAACTGGCCCCTTCTCTGACATAGATGTTGTAGCGACTGGAAATAATGATCCCAGAGAATGCAGGTGGCAGAGCATTTGCCAAGCAAAGCATCGAGATCTTGGTTGGATCAGAGCCCATCCCGCAAAGGTAGGCAACCAAAACAATAATGGCTGGCGTCAAAAGCAAACGATAGAACGTGTTCCAAAGCGATTCCTTGTCGATTGAGAACTTAACCGTTGAAAGTGACAGACCAGCTGCCAATACGGCAACCCCGGAGTTGGCCTTGGCAATCAGATCAAAGCTGGGTGCAAACGAAGCTGGAATCTTGATACCCAGTAAAACCAGGATGAAGGCCAATAATGGAGCTGCGGCAACCGGCTTTTTGATGGCGTTGACAATCGCAGCCATCGTTGAGTTGCTGGTGTCCTTTTCACCTTTACCCAAATGATTGTGAGCCTCAGCTCTAACCAGATCGATTTCACGAATAATGCCTTTTTCGCGCAATGCCTTGGCTTCAGCATCGGTAACCGGAATCCCGTCCGCGACGGTAACTTCTTTTTCTTTTACCGGTGCCACCTCTCCAGACTTTTGCGGCAGCTTGATCTTGACCTTTTCGCCATCGGTCTTGGAAGCCTTATCCCGAGCTTCGGCTTGACCTTTGTTGATCAGTGCCAGCCCAATTGGAATCGTCACTGCGTTAACTACGATTGAAACGATCCCGATAACCAGGTTGGTATTGGCATCATTGCCATAAATCGGATCCAAAACCGCAAAACCCAGGAACCCGATCGTTGGTGAACCAGCGATCATTGCACAAATGGCGGCTTCCTGCTTGGTCCGGTGAAACATGATTCTGTCCAAAAAGTAGCTGAGCAAGAACAGACCCGTAACCCCGAAAAAGGCAATCAAGGTTAAGACGATATCTTTAGCAAACATTTCACGCGTTGCCGAAACGATTGAGATGAACAATGCCGCCGGTAAAGCAATGTTTAGCACCAGCTTGTTTAGCCCTTGTCGTTGGTCATCGTCAAAGAATGAAAACTTACCACACAGATAGCCCAAAATCATGATAACCAAAATTGGAACAATATCATCAATTAATATTTTTTCCATGTCTACCCCTCCAATTCTCTTTTTGGCATGCCTGGCAATAAAAAGGTGGGATGCGGTCAATGCCGGTCATCCCACCCAAGCCATGGCAAATGCCTTTAGCTTATTTGCCCTTGATTACTTCCCGACGTGGGTTCTTAGGGCCACGAGCCTTTGAGATGACGCCTTTTTCAACCAAGTCGTTAATTTCATCGGCATCATAGCCTAAAGCAGAGAGTACTTCGACGTTGTTTTCACCCAGGTCTGGTGCCCGCTTGTAGTCCGGCTTGTAGTTGCCTAACGTAAATGGCATCCCAATCGTCTTGAAGTTACCACGGTTACCGCCTTGGTCAATCGTAACGATCGTGCCATCTTCGTTTAAGTCAGGGTCATTTTCCAATTCATGCCAATCAATGACTGGGCCAACTGGAATGCCTGCCTCACCAAGCTTTTGCGTCAATTCATACTTGTCGTACTGCTTGGTGTAGGATTCGATCAGTGGATAGATCTCTTCCTTGTGTAGCTGACGGTGTTCCCAGTCGCTGAAGCGTTCATCGTCAATCCATTCTGGGTGACCCATCGTGTTGGCGATGGCTGCCCAGCTCTTGTTGGAGTCTTGAATAACGATGTAAACGTAGGCATTTGGATCAGTTTCCCAACCCTTAGCCTTGTAAGTCCAGCCAATAACTTGACCACCCTCAGTGTTTTCGGCCCGTGGTACAGCCTTGCCCCACTTGTAGTCAGGGTAGACGGCGTAGTGTGGCAGTGCACCCAGGTTGTCTAACATGATCTGGTCACGCAGCTTGATCCGGCACAGGTTCATAACCGCGTTTTGCATTGACTGGTAAACCAGCGTCCCTTCGCCAGTCCGTTCCCGCTGCATCAAAGCGGCCAGGATACCAATCGTCAGGTGCATCCCTGAGTTGGAGTCGCCTAATGCCGCAGCAGATTGCGTTGGTACGTTGTTTTCGCCCTTATTCCAGCCAGTCGTTGAAGCCGCGCCACCAGCTGATTGAGCAACTGGTTCGTAGGCCTTGACGTCAGCAAAGCGTGATCCTTGGTTAAAACCTTTCAGTGAAGCCATGATCAAACGTGGGTTCAGCTTGTGCACGTCTTCCCAGCCAAAGCCGGCGCGATCAGCAGCTCCTGGGCGAACGTTTTCAACAAACACGTCCGCCTTTTTAAGCAGGTCCGTCATGATCTGTTTGCCTTCAGGAGTCTTGATGTTCAGCGTCAATGACTTCTTGTTGGCATTGAGCTGCAGGTAGTAAAGGCTCCAGGAATCTTGAATGTCCAACAGTTGATTACGCGTTGGGTCACCAGTGTCGGGACGCTCAACCTTAATTACCTCAGCACCCAGCCAAGCCAACAGCTGCGTACATGAAGGACCGGATTGTACCTGCGTCCAGTCAACGACCTTGATTCCCTTTAATGGTGCATATTCATTTGTCTTTTCTTCAACCATGATTATCTGCTCCTTTCACTACTTCTTCAGATCCAGCTTTGGATTCAGGTTGCCAATGTGGCCAGATTCCTTACCCATGGATGGGTCGATCTGAACATTGATGATGTTTGGCCGCTTGGATGCAACCGCCTGTTCAAAGACAACCTTCATCTCTTGATAGCTGCTTACAAAGTAGCTGTCACCGCCAAATGCCTTGGCCATGTATTCATACCGCGCCGTGGCATCCAGCATCGTTGGACCTGGCTGATCGGCAACTTCACGGTCGGTCCCGTTGTAGATCCCACCGTTGTTGACAATGACGACAGTAATTGGCAGGTGATAGCGACAGATCGTTTCCATTTCCATCCCATCAAAACCAAAGGCACTGTCGCCTTCCAAGGCAACGACTGGCTTGCCGGTCTCAATAGCCGTCGCAATCGCATAGCCCAGACCAACGCCCATGACGCCCCACGTACCGGTATCCAGACGGTGGCGCGGCAGTTTCATGTCAATCATGTTCCGGCCAATGTCCAACGTGTTTGCACCCTCAGAAACCAGGTAGGTATCAGGATGCTGCAGGAAGTACTCTTTGATTGGTTCCAGCGCACCATAGTAGCCAAACTTGGCATTGGTTTCGCCGGCTTCAACGCGTTTCGCAAACTTAGCGACGTTTTCGGCAGTCTTGGCCTTGATTGCCGCCAGCCAATCTGTTGGAGCGTGATAGTCAGCCTTTTTAAGCGCCGGTACCAGTTTGGTCAAAATTGAATTCAAATCACCCTGCAGTGGCGCAGCAATCTTTTGGTTGGAATCAAACTCGGTCGCTTCAATTTCCAGCTGTACGAATTTAGCGTTCGGATTAAACGTAGGTGCCGCACCATGTGAAAGCATCCAGTTGAGCCGCGCACCGATCAGAATCACTACGTCCGCCTCACTTAACGAAAGCGAGCGGGCAGCCGCGGCGGAATGATCGTCTTCATCAGAGATCAAACCCTTTGCCATTGACATTGGCAAGAATGGAATATCGGTTTCAGCAACCAGCTTTTGCACCAGTTTTTCGCTTTGCGCGTATGCCGCCCCTTTACCAAGAATAATCAGCGGCTTTTTAGCACCCTTAATTACCTCAACAGCCCGATTGATTGCTTCATCGCTTGGTGCCTGTTTTGGTGCTGGATCGACAACTTCATAAATGCCGGCATCAGAGTCATCGGTGACCTCAATTTGTTGGCCAATTGTGTTGGCTGGCAGATCAAGGTAGACCCCACCAGGACGACCCGACAATGCCGTTCTGACTGCTCTGGCAACGGCCAAACCCATGTCTTGAGCGCGATCGACTCGGTAGGCGGCCTTACAGAACGGCTTGGCAACGTTGTATTGATCTAATCCTTCATAATCGCCTTGGTCCAGATCAATAATGTGACGTTCCGATGAGCCGGAAATCATAATCAATGGAAAACAGTTCTTGGTTGCCTGTGCCAATGCCGTCAAACCATTTAAAAAACCGGGAGCAGAAACGGTCAGGGCCACACCTGGCTTCTGTGTCAGATAGCCGGCCGCTGCCGCCGCATCCACTGCCGCATCCTCACGCCGAAAACCAAAGTACTTCATGCCGCGCAACTGAGCCAGACGCGCAAAATCAGTTACTGGAATCCCAACGACCCCATAAATATTTTGCAGTCCATTTTTTTGCAGAGCGTCGATTAAAAGGTCGGCACCGGTTTTCATTGATTCATTTGCCATAAGCTTTCGCCTTCATTCATTAGATTTTAATAATTGAGATTATGCAAAATTTGACTACCTTAAGATATCCATGCAAATTCATCCTTTTATGGCGGAATTTTTTTCATTAATGGTTTCATTGCGTCTGCCTCACTTTAAGACTCGTTTGAAACGTCTACGAACCTCGTCAAAGCCCAGCCAGCCGCCAATTCCAGCCATCAAGAGTCCTAAGCCGGTCAATAAGTCGGCATGCCGATTCCCAGTTTGTGGAAGATGTTTGACTGATGCCGTTTCATTGGGGGCTGAAACCGCATCATAATTGTTGCTTTTAGTTAATTGGATAGCAGATGACGTTGAATCGGCAATTACGACATGATGAGCTTTACCCGACTGATCCGTCTGACCGTCAATCGGCTGGCTGAAAGACTGTTGTTTGATTTGATGATCATCAGTCTTGACCCCGGCAGCAGTCGACGCTGTACCTTTCCCTTGCGTATCAGTCGGCTTTGACGTTGGCGACTTAACAGAACCGCTGGCGTGACGATCAGGATTAGCTGACTGACGCTTCAGCTTGATTACGTAGGTTTGTTTGCTGGTGTCGTTAAAGCTGAGAATCTGACCATCAGTTGGATCACTGACGAGCTGATACCCTTGCCGTTCTAGAGCCTTAATCGTATCAGCCGTGCTGTAGTTGGCACTTGATCCATACTTTCCCGTCAGCAGCTTGTCATACTGACTGAGGCTTTGCGGATCTTTAGAGCTGACATCCTCATAGACAATCCTGATCTTTTCTATACATGGCTGGTAGATCACCGTTACAACCGGATTTTGCCCAAGCGTTGGCGAGGCGGCAGCAACTGACGGCGTATTCGTGAAATAGCCAGGAATCTTTGGTGAAGCAATCGATGGATACTTCGCAGGCGCTGCAGTCCAAGGCGTGTAGACCACATCACCGGTAACCTCATCAATATCAGCACTTCTGGTATATGCAACCGGCTGACTTACTGCCGCAGCGGCTGGCTGGCCATTTGCAAACTCATACTTGATCGTCCGTGTGGCTTGCTGATTCAGGTCATTTCGCTCAACTCCTTGATAGGTCTTTGCTGGATTGTCTGGCAACGGAATTCCATTGTCTTGATAATGACTGGGACCGATTATGAGATGACGATGTTCCAGCTTAACCGTATAGCTTTGCGCACCATCACCATATTTCAAGACCTTGCCGCCAGTCGGATCATTGACCAGCTGATAGCCTTTTGCTTCCAGCTCTTTGATTATCTTAGCCGTACTATAGTCTGAACTCTGATTTCTGGCACCGGTCAGTTCTTGATCATACCCACTGAGATTTTGCGGATCATCCGCACTGACATCTTGATAATTAACTGTGATCTTTTCGGTACGACCATAAACATAGATAACCGTACCGTTAAGTCCCTCCTTTCTTAGCGTGCCGCTTGGAGCAAGACTACCTTTTCCCAAGCCAATATATGTATAGCCAGGAAGATTAAGCTGATCTGTAGAATACGTATTGCCAATTACCGGCGCGCCGCTGTAGTGAACGCCAGTCTGATGAATCAGCTGACCCTGTTCATTGAGATATTCAACGTTGACTGAAGCAGCTGGCGAAAAAGTAAAGCTGGTCAATCTAAACTGTTGCAGGTTGGTTAATTCGCCAGTCGTCGCCGCCAGATCAAGTGCCATCGCGACATTGCCATTGCCAGGAATATCAGGAATCTGGTAGGTCCACGTAACCCATTGCTCATCTTCATGCGTCTGAACACCGTCATTAAGATGTCCAGCTGGTTCTTTCAGTTTGATTGTCAAGACATGGGTTTGACCGTTATATTGCATTTGAAAATCATGAAACCTGCCGTCCATCAAGCTAGTGGTCAGTGCCTGAACCGTGCCGTCTTGATTATTGACCCACCATCGCCAAGCCTTTTTGCCAGTAGTCGTTGTAACCTGTTCATGACTGGTGGTAACGATATCGCCATATGGAACGGTCATTGTTGGGTCCTGTGACTGGCCATGTTTAGAGTCATCCTCACCATTTTGCGGAAGTGGGATCTGATCGCCTGGCAGACTCGAGGTTGGCTCATTGTAGTAGTCATAATAGGAATCAAGCTTAAAGCCAACCGCATCCGGCAGCCCCGCAATTCCTAGATTGCCGCCCGGTCGACCAAGCGCATCAACGCTTCCCGTATGAAAGACGATTCCCATTCCATCAGCACCGCCAAAGTTGCCCAGATTGATCTGACCATTTAGGGTAAAACTGCTGTCCATATTGATCTTTTCTTTTAGCGATATGCCCCCAACTGAATACTGCTGCCCTTTTTTGGTAAAGGTAATCGTTACCGAGCCATCAGAGTTAAGCCGGTCAGTTGCCGTACCATGCATATCAAAGTAGTGATTGAAGTTTTTGGCATCAACGGTTACGTCTTCAGCCAGCAGCGAAGGATCGTTCATGACTGCACCAGTAGTATTGATAAGTGATGGTTCAGTAGCATTGCCTTGAACGGCAGGTGGCTCTGACACTTTTTGGGCTGTACTGGCCATAACCATGCTGGGATCCTGTGCACTATCGGCTGAATTGCTAATGGCTGCACCAGCTTGGCCTCGCGCTGATGAACTGACTAAGGCCGAGCTGTTTTGATAGACCGCTGTCGAGTCGTCAGTAGAAGCCTCAGCCTGCACACTGCCTAACGCATCACAAGAAACCTTGCTATCACTATTATCAGCAGCGACATTGGCAGCTACTGAAGCCGCACTTGTTGTTGCTGTTAAGGACGATGCTTTTGCCGGATGATCGCTTTTCTCGTTTACCGAAGCTGTAAAAGAATCGGCAGCAGCTGCCAAGGATCCATAATCTACTGATGGAGCCTTGCTTTGAACAGTAGCTGTTTTGCCATTTTGCGCGGGCAACGCATCTGCCTTAACGTTTAGTTCATTAGCACCACCAAGGAAAAAACCGACTGCAATCAACATCGAGACACAGCCAAGCTTTGTTTTACGCAGAGCATATCTTGGCAAAATCGACATTAATTGCCTTTGCCGGTCATTTTGATTGTTTCTCCCCATTTCAATTCCCACCTTGTATCTTTAATCTACAAAAAAGGCATTAAATAGACTTTCAAATTTCACTGATCGATTATAGACACGAATTTAAAAAGCAACAACAAAAAATCGTTTGCACAACTCAAATCAGGCTGATTTCATCCGTTATAAAATTAAAAATCGATAAGTATAATTTATTTAATATTTCAGAACGCCGATATAACAAGATTTATTGTTCGTGTTTTTACTTTGTATTTTTTAACAATCTAAGAAATTAATATTTGTTAAAATGAACAAAAATGTTTTAATATGAGCTTTTTTTCATGTTATGGGCAGACAGTCAATGGTATTTCAGCTGTTGTCATGGGTACTTCAGTATTAACAGGTGGCCTTTTATCGCCAGCCATCCTCCAGAAAGCAGTCATTCAAAGATTAAGCGGGCCAAATTTACCTACTTTACGCTGATTTTTGATCGGAAGTAGGTAGCTGCATACTCGGCCGGTTTAACTTTACCTACTTTCAGCATCTTTTTCCGAAATAGTAGGTAAAGATGTATATTTAAGAGCTGATTGGGGTTGATTGGGTTATACCGACTTTGTGAACTACCTACTATTTGGTAATTTTCCGCTAATAGTAGGTAATGTTAGGGAACCCTAACTCGATATACATTAATTTTTACCTACTATGCAATCGATTTTTGAGAAAAGTAGGTAATGATCTTTTTGTCATATGTTTTATGCAGATTTTTTTGCATAAACCGCATCATTGATCCCCGCCTTTGACTTTATGACTGCTGAGCAACTGCTTATCAATGAAATCAAGTCCTTGCCTAACTGCAAATTTCTGATTGCTTCGCTTTTTTCTACCGCTAGTCAAAAACGACTGCGGTAAGAATTGACACACCCCATTTATCGACTGTTGAAACTGACTGCGTGCGGTATCTCTGGTTAGCGATCCTGAGTCCTGCGCAAAAAAACTCGCCTGGCAAAATCTGCCAAGCGAGTTTTAGGATTCAGTAATTAATCAGGAGTTTTCTTAATTGAAGTGTCAGAACGTTAATTCGAGAAATGCGTCACGTAGTTTTAGTGGTATGAACGGAACAGCCAAGTTTTAGTTTTTGAGATGCGCTATCTTTTAAATTTAAGGAGAGTTATAAGAGTACTTGTATTGGAAATTTAGGATTTGACTGATCCGTTTCGCTTTCCCACCCACTAATTTTCACACAGACTATCGTAGCGTGGCCGATCCGCTAGCGGTCAAGACTTGGTTTAAGCGCCCCAGACTTCTTCGGCAACGCTCTTGACCAACGCAAGCTTAGCCCATTGCTGCTCTTCAGTCAGAATATTGCCTTCTTCAGTTGAGGAAAAGCCGCATTGTGGACTCAGGCACAGCTTGTCCAAATCATGGTATTGCGCAGCTTCATGAATACGATCCAAAATTGCCTGCCGCTCTTCCAATTCACCAGACTTAGAGGTAACCAGCCCTAAGACCACGTATTTGTCAGCTGGTACCTTGGCCAGGGGTTCAAAGCCGCCCGCCCGCTCAGAATCATATTCCAGATAAAAGGCTGCCACGTCTTCTTTGGCAAACAGGTAGTCGGCAACTGGACCATAACCACCCTTGGCCGCCCAGGTTGAATGATAGTTCCCGCGGCAGACATGGGTCGTAACCGTAAGATCAGCCGGCAGATCAGCCAAAGCCGCATTGTTGATCTTGAGATAGGTTGCCTCCAGTTTTTCCCGATCCGCGCCTTCTTTAGAACGAGTTGCCCAGTAGTCTTCATCTACCAGCAGTCCCCAGGTACAGTCATCCAGCTTGACATCGCGACAACCGGCATCATACAGTGCCAAGATCAGATCATGGTAGGCAGCAGCTACGTCTTTGATCAGATCATCTTCAGAATCATAGTATTTTTTGATGGCCGCCACGTGCTCATCATCCCGGAAAAGTTCAGAATAAAGCTGCGCCGGTGCCGGAATGCTTTGGCGTGGGATCAAGTCCGTGCCATCCGTTAAGCGCTTAAGGTACTTAAAGGCTTCCAGATCGGGGTGCGTGCCGTTAAAACGAATCTTGCCTTCAACCTGAGCAGAATCAGCCCGCGTTTCTTCATCATGGAAACGGTAGCCATGTGCCGGCTTAGTATGCGCGATCCCTTCAAAGCCCCAAAACGTGTCCAGATGCCAGTATGAACGCCGGAACTCGCCATCAGTAACCGCGTGCAGCCCAGCTTGTGCCTCTTTTGCGACCAGCGCCTTGATACACTTGTCTTCAACGGCTTTTAGTTCATCATGATCAATTTCATGGTTGGCAAATTTTTCCCGGGCTGCCTTTAGTTCGGCTGGGCGCAGGAAACTGCCTACAATGTCATAACGGAATGGTGAAGTCGTGCGGTTGGTAAAAGTTAAAGTTTGTGCTTGCGTCATATGTGATAACTTCCTTTCGAAAATGCTTGTTTGGCAGGACTTCTCAGGAAATTAAAAATCCCTGGGAAAAGCACATCCTGCACTTTCTCCCAGGGACGTTGACTGCTTATTCAACGTGTTACCACCCTGATTCAGCTAGACCTCACAATCTAGCCCTTACTGAGTACTCTAAAAAATTAGAAGACCCGGACCGTGATATCGGACGTCACCCCGCGGCCGGCTTACCAAACGGCTCGCCCACCGACTTGCTCCAAGACCATCTTCATCGCGTTTCACGATCCCGGCTCTCACCTACCCCGGTTCTCTTTAAAGGCTGCCCGCGACTACTCATCTCTTCTAAGCAATTTCTAATTTTGTTGTAATCATACTATAACGATCAGTACTGATTGTCAACCATAAATTGAGATTTTTTGCTAATCCCACCATAACTTGATCAAAGCCTGCGTGCCATCATTGCCCAGCTGTTTTTCATCAACCAGAATTTCATACAGACGCGCGGCTTCCTTAGTCGCCGGCAGCTCTAGCTTCATCCGCGCAGCCTCATCAAGCGCAATTCACAGATCCTTTAAGAAATGCTTGGCGAAAAAGCCCGGCGTAAAGTCGTTTTTAAGAATACGGGGGCGTAGTTGTCCAGACTCCAATTGGCCGTGGCACCCCCACCGACCGTCTTGATCACCGTTGCCAGATCCAGACCAGCAGCCTTGGCATACGCAAGCATCTCGCACATCCCAGTCATCGTTCCGGCGATCATGATCTGGTTGGCCATCTTGGCATGCTGACCACTGCCGGCAGGACCAAACCAGTTGACATCTTGGCCAATCTGTTTAAACAGCGGCGTTAAATATTCGCAATCAGCCTTTTGACCACCCACCATGATCGTCAGCGTGCCGTTTTTTGCTCCCAGATCACCGCCCGAAACTGGTGCATCCAAAATATGCACGCCAGCTGGAGCCGCAGCGACAATTTTTTTGTCCAGAGCTGGCCGACTGGTGGTCATATCAATCAGGTACTGACCAGGAACTGCTCCGCTCAGCAGACCGTCTTCGCCAAAATAGATCTGCTCAACGTCTTTTGGATAGCCAACAATCGACATCACGACTTCACAGTTCTGCATTGCCAAAGCCGGCGTGTCATACCATTTTGCGCCCAGGTCCAAAACTTTTTGAGCATGCTCCTTAGTTCGATTATAGACCTGGACTTGATTGCCCGCCTTAAGCAGGTTGGCAATCATTCCGGTTCCCATTACACCGGTGCCAATAAAGCCAATTTTCATCATATCACCTCGCGATTGATTTGCGTTTATTGTAACACGCTGCTGATTTAAAATTGGCAGTTCTTCTTGATCAATCACAAACCATTCCGACCCTTGCAGACAGTAAAAAACGGTGCCGGTAAAAAATCGGCACCGTTTACTTTTAATTTATTGCAAAATCTGACCTGGCAGAGTCTTGAGATTTTGCAGCGTCAGTTCCGAATGATGCTGATCAAGTCGCATCTGGGCAATCAAATCGTCCGCACTGTTAAACTTGACCTCGCCGCGCAACCGTTTGATCCAGCGCACCTGCACGTTTTCGCCATAGATCAGCTGATTGAAGTTGAACAGGTAGATTTCCAGTGTCTTTTCATTATGATCGCCAAACGTAACGTTGCGACCCACGCTGGCCATTCCATTATACCAACGCTCACCGATTTTCATCTGCACGACGTAAACGCCGATTGATGGCAGCCACTCTGCTTCAGGCCAGGCAACGTTAGCCGTGGGAAAGCCCAATGTTCGGCCCCGCGCAAACCCATGCACGACCACGCCGGAAGTCTGGTAAAAGTAGCCTAAAAGCTCATTGGCCGATTGCACGTCACCAAGCTCCAACAGCTCTCGGATGCGTGTTGAGCCAACCTTATGATTATCCTGCAGCGTCAATTTTTCAACGGTTACTACCTCAAATCGTCCTTTGGCAAACTCTTTTAGATGCGCCATATTGGCCACACTGGGATCAGCTCCATAAGTATGGTCATAGCCAGCTACGGCAACCTGCGTATGAAATCCCACCAGATATTGATCGACAAACGTCTGCGGATCTAAAGCCGACAGCGCCGAGGTGAGATTAACCAGATAAACGCGATCGACTCCCAGCTGCTTTAGCAAATCCAATTTGCGCGGCAGTGGCGTTAGATAATGAACGCCGCCAGCTGGATACTGCTGATAGACGATCTCAGGCCGATGATCATAAGTCAAAACAGCTAATGGCAGTCCCTTTTCATCAGCAATGCGGCGCGCCGTTTTGATTACCGCCTGGTGGCCACGATGAATACCGTCAAAAAAGCCCATTGCTAAAACAACTGGTCCAGCTGGTATCAACGCCGGATCAAATGGATGATGAATCTTAATAACCTGCATCTATCCCACCTACTTTGTCGACAGCATCTTCAGCGGTTTATAGAGCTGATCTTTTGCCTGATACAGTGCCTTGACCTCGCCTTGATAAGTCAGCGCGATCTCAGGTTCTTGGGTGTTCAGACCGCTCAGCCAGCCGCCGTTTTGAACCTTTTTCCATTGCGCTTCCGTCAATTCAAGATGTGGATAGTTCTGCAAGGCATAGTCCATTGGATAGACATAGCGATTCATAATCTGGGCTTCCATGGCATCTTGAATATCGCTTAGACTCAGGGTCTGATCCAATTCAAAGCCGCCACTCTTAGTTCGTGTCAGACTGCTCATTACGCCAGGATAGCCTAACTTTTCTGCCAGATCATAGGCCAACGTCCGCACGTAGGTTCCCTTGCTGCAGTCGACCACAAAACGAATCCGCTGCTGCTGCTTTTTTTCATCATAGCTGGAAGCCGTCATTTCAAAGCGCGCAATGTGAACGTGACGCTTGGGACGTTCAACGGTTTCGCCAGCGCGGGCATATTCATAGAGCTTCTTGCCATTAACCTTGATTGCCGAATACATCGGCGGAATCTGAACAATGTCACCGGTCAGCTCCTGCATGGCCTGCTTGATCGTGTCTTCATCAATTGGTGCCGTGACTGGCTTTTGGGCCACGACTTCGCCATCCAGATCTTGAGTCGTCGTCGCCTGACCAACTAAAAGCTCGCCTACATATTGCTTACCCGAGGCCATCAAAAACTCAACGACTTTGGTAGCCTGACCCACGCAGATCGGCAAGACGCCATCAACGTTTGGATCCAGCGTTCCTGAATGACCGATCTTTTTTGTGTGCAGAATTCGCCGCAACCGACTGACACAGTCAAAGCTGGTCATACCGCGTTCTTTGTACAATGGAATAATCCCGTCCAAAAATTTCACCGCTTTCATTTTTTGAAATAATAAAAGGGGGCCGCAAGCTGGGCTCCCTTTTAACTGATTATCGCTCCTGCTTGTGCAGCTGGTTGATCAATTGGTCGATCCGACTGCCATAAGCAACCGATGGATCACGCTTAAACGTGAGCTCTGGAGTCTTGAAAATGTTAAGACGACTGCCCAGTTCGCTGCGAATCAGCCCTTTTGCCTTGTCCAGACCTTGTTGAGCCTTCTCGCCATCGCTGGCCTTGTCAGACAGCAGGCTGTAGTAGATCGTCGCTTGCTGCAGGTCGCCCGTAACGTCAACGCCCGTGATCGTGATGTCTTGAACTCGTGGATCACGCACGCGCTTTAAGAGGATGTCATCAACTTCACGCTGAATCTGTTCAGCCAGTCGATCCACCCGATAGCGTTTATTTGGCATGTTTTTCTCCTTTAGCGACTAGAAGCTACTTAACGGGAACTTCCTTCATCTGGTAAGCTTCGATAACGTCGCCTTCCTTGATGTCATTGTAGTTTTGAATTGTCAGACCACATTCATAGCCCTGCTTGACTTCCTTGACATCGTCTTTGAAACGCTTCAGACTGCCCAGTTCGCCTTCGTAAACGACCACGCCGTCACGAATCAGGCGGACCTTGGAATCACGCGTAATCTTGCCGTCGATGACCATCCCACCGGCAATCGTACCAATCTTGGAAGCCTTGTAGATTTGCCGAACTTCTACCTGACCAACCGTTTCTTCCTTGTAAACCGGTTCCAGCATCCCTTTCATGGCATCTTCAACTTCTTCAATCGCGTTGTAGATGACCCGGTGCAGCCGGATATCGATGTTGTTTGATTCAGCCATAGACTTGGCCAGTGGCGTAGGGCGCACGTTAAAACCAATGATAACGGCATTGGAAGCCTCGGCCAGCGTGACATCGGATTCAGAAATGGCACCAACGGCCTTGTGGATGATGTCAACGCGAACGCCGTCAACCTTGATCTTTTCCAATGACTGAGCCAGGGCTTCAACGGAACCTTGCACATCGGCCTTGATGATAACCGGCAGCGTCTTCATCTGACCCTTCTTCATCGTGGCAAACAAGTTGTCCAGCGTAACATGACTGGTCTTTTGCCGTTCTTCAACCAAGGCGCGCTTTGCCCGTTCCTCACCAGCTGCGCGGGCCGTCTTTTCATCGTCAAAGACTACGAAGCGATCCCCGGCTTCTGGCACGTCGTTTAAACCAGTGATCTCAACTGGCGTAGATGGCGTAGCTTCCTTGATGCGGCGACCGTTTTCGTTGGTCATCGTCCGGACGCGGCCAAACGTGTTGCCGACAACGATTGGGTCACCAACATGCATCGTACCTTGTTGAACCAGCAGCGTGGCTACGGGACCGCGACCTTGATCCAGCCGGGCTTCAACAACGGAACCCGCGGCGTTTTGATCTGGATTGGCCTTCAATTCCATCATTTCGGCCTGCAGCAGAATCATATCGAGCAGTTCATCGATGTTCTTGCCAAACTTAGCTGAGATATTGACAAAGATCGTGTCGCCACCCCAGTCTTCTGGGATCAATTCATACTGGGCCAGTTCTTCGATAACCCGGTTTGGATTGGCACCTGGCTTGTCGACCTTGTTAACAGCGACGATGATTGGCGTGTGGGCAGCCTTGGCGTGGTTGATGGCTTCAACCGTCTGTGGCATGACCCCGTCATCGGCAGCTACAACCAGGACCGTGATGTCGGTAATGTTGGCCCCACGCGCCCGCATTTCGGTAAAGGCAGCGTGACCTGGCGTATCCAAGAACGTGATCAGCTTGCCATTGTAGTCAACCTGGTAGGCACCAATTGCCTGCGTGATCCCACCAGCTTCAGAATCCGTAACGTGGGAGTGACGAATCTTGTCCAAAAGCGTCGTCTTACCGTGGTCAACGTGACCCATAACCGTAACGACTGGTGGCCGCGATACCATGTGTTCCGTATTTTGGTTTTCTTGATCAAAGAATTTGTCCAAGTCGGCAATGTCTTCTTGAACCTTTTCCTTGGCTTCGATGCCATAATCAGCAGCCAAAAGCTCAATCGTGTCCGTATCCAGGGATTGGTTTTGGTTAACCATGACGCCAAGCATAAACAGCTTCTTGATGATTTCAGCTGCTGGGCGGTGCAAAAGCTTAGCCAAATCCTGCGCGTTCATGCCTTCCGTGTATTCAAGAACATCTGGCAATGGACGATCCTTACGCTGAGTTGGCTGCTGCTTTTTCACTTCGCGCATCCGTTGATTCTTGTTGTGCTTGTTGTTTTTATTGCGACGGTTCTTCTTGTTGTTCTTGTTTTTGTTGAAAACGTGAACGCCACGGCCATTGTCATCATTGCCGCCACGGTTGTTGTTACTGTGGCGATTGTTGTTTTGAGACTGCTGACCGTTTTGCGGACGGCTGTTGTGTTCTGGGCGCTTTGGCTGTTCCTGCTTTGGCTGGCTGGCCTTGGCAGCGGCTGGCTTATTGGTACCCTTGGCCATGCTGCGCAGACGGTTGGCTTCTTCTGAGGTCACGGAAGACATATGACTTTTCACCGTGATTCCCTCCTTTTTGGCCATATCCACCAAGTCCTTGCTTGGCATTTTCAGCTCTTTGGCTAGTTCGTAAATTCGTTCTTTGGCCATCGAATCACGCTCCTTTATTTATTTTGTTGTTTCTTCAGCGTCGTTTGACAGTTCGATCATGCGCTTGGCAAAACCGGCCTGTTCAACGGCAACCACCGTTCGTGCCTGTCCAATCGCCTGACTTAGCTCGGCTTTATTGAATCGGCAAATCAGTGGAATTTCATAATAATTACACTTGTTGATAAACTGCTTGACCGTGGAATGACCGGCGTCAGCTGCCAAAAAGACCAGCTTGGCTTGATGATTGCGGATCGATTTTAAGACCAATCCTTCCCCAGCCGTAATCTGACGGGCGCGCCGGGCTAATCCCAAAAGGTTCAAGATCTGCTGTTCTGAAGCTGTCATTAAACGTGACCGAACAGCTTGATCCGTTCCTGCAGGTGATCAGCATAGTCAATCAGCTGATCATAGAAGGCATCATCCAGCTTAACGCCGAATGCCTTGTCAAAAGTGCGTTCCTTCTTTGCCCGCGTGGCAATCTTTACATCTGCGGCAATGTAGGCGCCGCGACCAGCCTTTTTACCGGTTGGGTCCACGCTGACTTCATCTTCTTTGTTGCGCACCACGCGAATCAGCTCTCGCTTGGGCATCATTTCGCCGGTAACGATGTCTTTGCGCATCGGTACTTTTCTCTTTTTCATTGTTTCACCCCGCTGCTCAATTTATTCCATTCAATCTTGCTTCAATTTCTTTTTCTATTGTAGTCTTATTCGCCATCCATTGCATCGTTTTGAGCATCATCAGCGAAATCATCAGTTTGATCTTCGACAGCCGGTGCCTCACTGGATGGCTTGATGTCAATCTTGTACTTGGTCAGCTGAGCAGCCAGACGAACGTTTTGACCACGCTTGCCGATTGCCAGCGACAACTGATCGTCCGGTACGTAGACCGTGCAGCCATGATGAACCTTGACGATCTTGTTGCCTTCGTGATCAACGCTGCCCGTATCCTCTTCTTCACCGTTGTTGTCGTCAAAGTCCAGGCGGTCAACCGTAGCTGGCTTCAAGGCATTCTTGATGAAGATCGCTGGGTCAGAGCTGTATTCGATGATATCGATGTTTTCGCCGCCCAGTTGGTTGACGATTGCCTGAACCCGGGCGCCTCGTGGACCAACACAGGTACCAACCGGATCGATGTTCGGGTCTTTTGAAGCTACGGCAACCTTGGAACGATCGCCGGCTTCCCGTGCACTGCCCTTCCATTCGATTGGGCCGTTTTGTTCCTTGAGTTCGGGAACCTCTTTTTCAAACAAGCGCTTGAGCATGCCTGGATCCGTCCGGCTTACCAAGACCAGCGGACCACGGTATTGACGCTTTTGCGTGCCATCTGGCTGCTGCATTGGCTTGGCATCGGCTACCTTGTAGATGTAGACCTGGACGCGATCGTGAATCCGATACTCTTCGTTAGGCATCGTCTGACGCTTGCTCAAGCCGGCTTCCACGCCATCACCCAGGTCAATGTAGATAAAGCGGTTGTCTTCACGAGAGACTTCCCCTTCAACCAATTCATTCAGCATTTTGTCATACTTGTTGATGACCCGGTCGCGTTCAGCCTCACGCAGTTTTTGCAGGACGATGTTTTTAGCCGTTTGCGCTGCCAGGCGGCCAAAGTCATGCGGCGTCACTTCTTCTTGGAAAGTGTCGCCCAGGCTGTAGCCATGGCTCTTTTCCCAGGCATCGTGCAGACTGATCTGTTCTTTAGGGTTTTCAACTTCGGCCACGACCGTCTTGTCAGAAAAGACCTTGAACTCACCCGTGTTTTCATCGATCTTTACTTCAACGTTGCTGGCGTTGTAGTTGGTCTTGTAGGCCTTTTCCAAAGCATCCGTCAGTGCTTCGATAACGACTTCCTTCTTGATGCCCTTTTCCTTTTCCAGGACGTTCATGGCATCAAGCAGTTCTTGTGCTTGCTTTTGCTTCTTAGTGCTCATTTTGCTGCTCCTTTATTAAAACTTGATTGCTAAGCGAGCCTTGGCAATTTTTTTACGATCCAGCGTAATCGTCTTGTGTCGCGTCTTATCCAAATAATCCAAGGTTAAGCTGTCAGGCGTCAGATCAGTCATCGTACCCTCATAGACCTTGCGGCCGTCAACTGCCTGGTACAGTGAGACATGAATATATTCGTTCAGTGCCCGCTGATAGTCGCTTTCCTTTTTTAAAGGCCGTTCCGCACCTGGTGAAGATACTTCTAAAAAGTATGCCTGGGGAATCGGGTCTGGGTCGGCATTATCCAGCGCCTCACTCAGCTGATCGCTAACCGTGGCACAGTCTTCCAGCGTAATGCCGCCGTCTTTGTCGATGTAGACTCTTAAATACCAGCTTTGTCCTTCTTTGACAAATTCGATATCATACAGCTCAAAGTCATGCTCGGTCAAGATCGGCTCAACCAGCTTTTCGACCGCGTCAACCACCGTACTGCTCAAATCCGCCACCTCCAATTTCATTGCAATAAAAAGAGCGAGCATTGCTGCTCACTCCCTAACGAGTTATTCACTATTGATAGTATAGCATCTTTATTCTGGCTTAGCAACCATGAGCAGCATTTGCCCGCTGATCAGACTAAAATCAAGATCGTTAAAAACCAGCCTGAAACTAATTTGATCAGATTACCAGCCATGGCAGTCAACGATTCAGCCGTGGTCAAAACAGACTGAGCTGATTTTCATCCGGCAGATCGTCTAAGACGTGATTGGCCGTCATGAACTGAATCAGCGTCTGCGAGACCTTTCCCCGCTCAGAAAGATCCTCTTTGGAAAGGAATGGCCGTTGTGCTCGAGCGGCAACGATCTGCTTGGCAACGTTGACCCCCAGACCCGGAATCGCTCTGAACGGTGCAATCAGCGAATCACCGTCAATCAGCCAGTCAGTGGCATCGGAACGGTTCAGATCAACCATTTCAAAGTTGTAGCCCCGCTCCAGCATCTCATTGGCCAGCTCCAGAATCGTCAGCAGGCTCTTGTCCTTGGCACTGGCCTCATTGCCCTGGTCATTGATATGCTGCATCCGCGCTTTGACGGCATCCTTGCCATGAGCCATGGCCACGACGTCAAAGTCATCCGCCCGCACGGAAAAGTAGCCCGCGTAATAAACCAACGGGAAGTAGACCTTAAAGTACGCAATCCGCAGCGCCATCAAGACATATGCCGCCGCGTGCGCTCTTGGGAACATGTACTGAATCTTCAGACAGGAATCCAGATACCATTGCGGCACGCCAGCCTGCAGCATCTTTTCCTGCCATTCATCGGGGATCCCGCGTCCTTTACGCACGTGTTCCATAACCTGAAAGGAGGTTTCTGAATCCAGGCCATAGTGAATCAAGTCGGTCATGATGTTGTCACGACAGCCGATAACGTTGGCAATCGTGGCCGTGCCGTTTTTGATCAGTTCCTGGGCATTATCCAGCCACACGCCAGTCCCATGCGAAAGACCAGAAATCTGCAGCAGCTGCGAGTAGTTCTTGGGGTGCGTGTCATCAAGCATCCCCCGTACGAACCGCGTCCCGAATTCCGGCAGCCCCAAAGTTCCCGTCTTACTTTGGATCTGTTCTTCGGTAACGCCTAAAATGTCAGGACTGGAGAACAGACTCATTACGCCCGGATCATCCATCGGTATCGTTTGGGGGTTGACGCCTGAAAGATCTTGCAGGAACCGAATCATGGTCGGATCATCGTGTCCCAGAATATCCATTTTCAAAATGTTGTCATGAATCGAATGAAAATCAAAGTGCGTGGTTTCCCAGGCCGCGTTTTGATCATCGGCTGGATACTGAACCGGCGTAAAGTCATAGATACTCATGTCATCAGGCACGATGATGATTCCAGCCGGGTGCTGACCGGTCGTTCGCTTAACGCCGGTCGCGCCTTTTGCCAAACGGTCTTCTTCGGCGCCTCTAAACTGCTGCTCGGTGTCGCGCTCAAATGCTTTGACGTATCCATAGGCAGTCTTATCGGCCACGGTTCCAATCGTCCCAGCTCGATAAACATTCTTTTCGCCGAACAGCACTTTCATATAGTTATGCGCGATTGGCTGGTAGTCGCCAGAGAAGTTCAGATCGATATCGGGAACCTTATTGCCCTTAAAGCCAAGGAAGGTCTGGAAAGGAATGTCGTGACCATCTTTGATCATCAAAGTACCGCACTTGGGACAGTCTTTGTCAGGCATATCAAAGCCCGAGCTGTACTCACCTTTTGTGTAGAAATGGCTGTATTGACAGTTGGGACAGCGATAGTGAGGCGGAAAGGCATTGACTTCCGTGATCCCTGCCAGATTGGCCACGACTGATGAGCCGACTGATCCCCGCGAGCCAACCAGATAGCCGTCTTTATTGGACTTGGCTACCAAACGCTGAGCAATCAGATAAATAACCGCGTACCCATTGCCAATAATTGAGTTAAGCTCCAGTTCGACCCGATCCTTGACCAGTTTTGGCAACGGATCGCCATACCAGGCATGGGCCGTATCCCAGGTTCGCTTGGCCAGTTCCTCGTTGGCGCCCTTCATGTTCGGCGTGTGCAGCGAGTCTTGCACTGGCCGCATCTCATCCATTTCAGCGGCCAGCCGATTGGTATTTTCCACCACGATCTCATACGCCTTTTCTTCACCCAAAAACGCAAACTGCTTGAGCATATCATCAGTCGTGCGGAATGGAACGTCAGGCCGGCGCGTACGGTTAAGCGGATTGGCACCGCCTTGCGAATTGATCAGAATGTGACGATAGATTTTGTCTTCTGGATTAAGGTAGTGCGCGTCGCCAGTTGCCACGACCGGCTTGTCCATATCCGCTCCCAGCTTGACCATGTTTTTGATAATGTCTTCTAGATGCGCGGTATTTGAGATGATCTGCTGCTCAATCAATGGCGCGTAGTTAGGCTTGGGCTGCACTTCAATAAAGTCATAGTACTGCGCTTTTTGTTTGGCATCCGTATAGCCCTTTTCCATCATTGCAGTAAAGACCTCGCCTTTTGAACAGGCCGTACCGATCAGCAGGCCCTCGCGATAGTGGTCGAGCACGCTGCGCGGAATTCGCGGCACCCGATAGAAGTATTTGACGTTAGCCAATGAGACCAGTTTGTAAAGATTCTTCAGTCCCGTGTGATTCTTGGCAAAAATCGTGGCATGAAACGGTCGGCCATGACGATAGGCGCCATTGTCTGACATATGCTTGTTCAAGTCATCAACGTATTTGGCATCATAGCGCTTTTCGGCATCTCTTAAAAAGATGTGCAGCAGGTGTCCCGTCGCCTCGGCATCGTGGTCGGCCCGGTGGTGATGATCAAGCCCGACTTTAAACTTACGACTCAGCGTATCCAGCGTGAACCGGTGCATTTCTGGATGCAAGAAGCGCGCCAGCGGCAGGGTATCGATAACCGGGGCCGTAATGCGCGGCAAGCCATCGCGTTCATAACCGGTGTTCAAAAAGCCCATGTCAAAGCTGACGTTGTGTCCAGCCAGCAGACAGCCTTTACAAAAGTCCTGGAACATCTGAAAGACCTCAGTTTCTGATTTGGATCCCTTAACATCCTCATCTGTGATCTTGGTCAGTTCCTTAGTTTGTTCAGAAAGCGGAAAGCCTGGATCGATAAACTGATTAAACGAGTCCAGCACCTCGCCGTCCCGCATCTTAACGGCCGACAGCTGAATCACCTTGTCATAGATGGCTGAAAGTCCCGTCGTTTCCACGTCAAAGATGACATAGGTATTGCCTAAAAGCTCATCATGGTTTTCGTTATAGACCAGCGGAATCCCGTCATCAACGACATTCGCCTCGACCCCATATAAAATCTTGATCTTGGCATTGCCCTTTTTGTCGTGGCTGGCATTAAACGCTTCGGGGAACGCCTGGACGCCGGCATGATCGGTGACCGCGATTGCCTTCATTCCCCATTTTTCCGCCTGTTTGATGTAATCAGAAATCGAGTTGGTGGCATCCATCGTGCTCATCGTAGTATGCAGATGCAGTTCAACCCGCTTCTCGCCTTCTGCAGTATCCTTTCTGGCAGGATGACTGACTTGCTGGATGGCATAGGCCATGATCGTCAAATCACGCATGTAGGTGTCTTCTTGAACCGGACCGCGTGCCTTGATCCACTCGCCTTCTTTGATTGCCGCAAACTTGGCCTCGTCTTCTTTGTTGTTGGAGAACTTCTTAATGGCAAACGATGACGTGTAGTCGGTTACTTCCAAAATCAGCAACTGCCGGCCACTGTGCAGCTCACGGACTTCTTTTGAAAAGACATAGCCTTCCACGACCACGTTACGCTCTTCTTCAGTAATCTCAGCCATCCGTCGTACCGGCTCTTTGGGATTGATCGACTTGCCAATGACCAGCGGACCATCGCCCAGGTCAGGCAGCGCGGATTCCTGCTGCTTTTTTTCGGCCTTTTGCTGCTGCAGTCGCTCCATGGCTTTTTTAACCAGCTCCTGGTCCTGCTGCTGCTGTTTGGCCTTGAGCTCCTTGATTTTTTGCTCGGAAGCTGACTGATCGACCAATGGATGAATCCGAAACTGTGGAAAACCGACTTTTTGGTAGCCTTCTTCAATTGCACTTAAAAGGTTCTTGACGAAAAAGTCTTTGATCGCCTCGTTTTCCAGCAGCAGCTGCACTCGGTTGCCATCGACTTCAGGAATCGTCTTGGCGCAGACCTCGCGTGCCATTGGGGATTCACCGACTTCGGCATCGACTACGTATGACCAATAGTCGCCGATCGCCTTAGCATCCAATTCATCAGTCGGCGTATCGATTCTGACTTTGGCATCCACGCCCGCCAGCTCGCGAAAACTGATCTGTAAAGCTGAGACGAACTGGCGAAACAATTCATAAGGCATTACCTTGCGCAATACGATATCAAATTCCCAGCACTTGGACTTGCGGTGAACGATTACCTGCTTGATCTTGCCGTCTTTAAAAGCAGGATCGTCTTTAGCCATGTTCAGCTGATCCAGCAAGTGCTCAAACAGTTCATGTCGTGATAACTCCACTCCAATGCTCCTCTCTGATTTCATTAAAAAAAGCGGCTAAAAGCAGAATCTATTCTACCTTTAAACCACCTTTTGTAAAGTCTGCCGCTCAATAATTAGTCAGCGGCTGTCTCGGTAGCTGGCGTCAGCTGCTTAAGCAAAATGCCAACCGTGTTTTCAATTTCTTCCTGCTTAATCTCAATCGTCTCGCCGGTCTTGCGGATCTTGACTTCAACGATCCCTTCGCTGACTTTCTTGCCGACCGTCACCCGCAATGGCAGACCAATCAGATCAGCATCAGCAAACTTAACGCCGGCCCGTTCCTTGCGATCGTCGAGCAGTACTTCATAGCCAGCCGCTTCCAAAGTCTTGGTGATGCTTTCGGCCATCTGCATCTGTTCTTCGTTTTTAGCGTTAACCGGAATTACATGCACGTCAAATGGCGCGATGCTGTCCGGCCATGCCAGCCCATGTTCGTCAGCCGTCTGTTCGGCAACCGCCGAGAGCAGCCGTGAGACGCCGATGCCATAGCAGCCCATTACCATATCGGTTTGCCGGCCGTTTTGATCCAGCACCTGCGCGCCTAAGATCTTGGAATAATGCGTACCAAGCTTGAAGATGTGTCCCAGCTCGATCCCACGCGTAAACTTGATTGGCTGACCATCTGGCGCGATTTCGCCTTCTTGAACGTTTCGGAAGTCGCCGAACTCATCAACGCGGAAGTCGCGATCTAAATTGGCGTTGACGTAGTGGAAGCCGTCTTCATTAGCACCGCAAGCCATGTTGACCAGGACTTTGACGTAGTTGTCGGCCAAGATCTTGACTTCTTCACCCACGCCAACGGGACCAAGCGAACCAGGATGCGCACCCAGGTATTTTTCTGCGTCTTCTTCAGTGGCCAGACTAAGCTCTTCACAGTCTAGCGCATTTTCGACTTTGGTTTCGTTAACCTCGTCATTACCGCGCATCAATACCAGTACCGGCACCGTTTCTTCTTCATCCATCTTAGCCATGTACAGCATCGACTTGATGATCTGACTGCTTTCCAGACCCAGACTTTCGGCTGCCTCATCAACGCTGTGCGCGCCTGGCGTAGCCTGTTTTTGCAGTTCAGCCGGATCAGCCGTCTGCTGGACGCCGACAAACTTGCTCGTGGCTTTTTCCAGGTTGGCAGCATAGGTTCCATCCGTGTAGGCAATCGTATCTTCCCCAACCTCAGCTGGTGCGGAGAATTCCTGGGAGTTCTTGCCCCCCATCGTACCAGAATCAGCCAGGATCACCTTGTAATCCAGGCCAATCTTGTCGAAGATATTGCGGTATGCCTTAGCCTGCAGGTTGTATGCCTCATCCAGACCTGCTTGATCGGCAGAGAAGGAGTAGCCATCCAGCATTTCAAATTCCTTACCCCGCAGAATACCGTAGCGTGGCCGATCCTCATCACGGAACTTGTCTTGCAGCTGGTAAACGACTAAAGGCAGTTTCTTATATGACTGCACGCTGTCACGCAGAATACTGGTAATCGTTTCTTCATGCGTTGGTCCCAAGATGAATTCACGATCACGGCGGTCCTTGAGCTTAAACAGGTTGTCGCCATAGCTTTCGTAGCGGCCCGACTTCTTCCACAGATCGGCAGGCAGCAGCGCCGGCATCATCATTTCAACGGCACCAGCCTTGTCCATTTCTTCGCGAATGATGTTTTCAACCTTGCGAATTACGCGGTAGGCCATTGGCAGATAAGCCCAGACCCCGGCAGAGACCTGATAGATATAGCCAGCCCGCACCATCATCTTATGACTGAGCGCTTCGGCATCAGCTGGTGCTTCTTTTTTGGTAGGAATCAAAATCTTTGATTGCTTCATAATTTAGAAAAATACTCCTTTGAACGGCTTCATGAAACGGAGCCAAGATTTTTAATGAATAAAGTAGCGTTGAATATCGTTCCAAGTAACCAGAATCATCAACAGCATCAAAAAGGCAAAACCAATAATCGTAACGATTCCCTCGGCTTTTTCAGGAATCGGCCGCCTGATGACTGCCTCGATAATGTTCAATAACAGCTTACCACCATCAAGAGCAGGAATTGGCAGCAAATTGACGATTCCCAGGTTGATCGACAAAAGGGCCAAGAAATTAAGCACGCCATTGATCCCTAAAGCCGTTGCCTGCGAGGTACCGGCATAAATTGCGACCGGTCCACCTAAGTCGTTGAGGCTAAAGCCATGTGTAAACATGTGACCTAAGACGCTGAAAATCAGAGTGCCGGCCTGAACGAACCGCTGCCAGCCAAACATAATTCTTGATTTGGCATCGGTTTTTTGTTCTTCAACAATGCCGACCTGACCAACCGTTTCATTTCCCTGCTTGACCTTTTTAGGCGTCATCGTCGTGGTATATTGACGACCATCGCGCTGATACTCAACCGTCAGCTTTTTGCCGGGATTGCCCGAAATTTCAGTTGCCAAAGCAGTCCAGTTCTTGGTTTTTTTACCATTGATCTCGGTAATCCGATCACCGGTCTGCAAACCTGCCTTGGCCGCTACCGAGTCAGAACGAACCGCGCCCAGTCGATTGCTGTTGGTTGGAATACCGCTAAGCGTAAAGCCCAGAATAATAAAGACGACCAACGACAGCAAGAAGTTGTTGAACGGCCCCGCGAAGTTGGTCAGCATGCGATTAACCAGACTGGCAGAACGAAACTGCACGTCTTTAGGCGCAATCTGAACAACCGTGCCGTCATTTTCGATAATCGTAGCGTCATGATCGACAGCGTATGTTTTGGCCGTGCTTTCATCGCCATTGACATACCCTTTGATCCATAAGCCTTCATTCAGGTCATGATCAATCAGCTGCAATGGGATGCCTTGAAACAGCGTGTTTTTATCACTGGTATTGATGCTGGTGACTTTTTGCTGGTCATTGAGCTGAATGGCAACCGGCGTTCCGGGACGCAGCGACTCTTCATCTTCTTCATCAGCACCTGCCAGCCGGACATACCCGCCCAATGGCAGAATCCGGATCGTATAGGTCGTGCCGTTTTTGCGATGCCACCAGATCTTGGGGCCCATGCCAATCGAAAATTCACGAACCAGAATCCCGGCCCGTTTGGCAAAGTAGTAGTGGCCATATTCATGCACCAAGACCAGCAGTCCAAAGACAATAATAAAGGTAATAATCGTTAATATCACAGAATCGCCTCACCTTTCGGCCAGCTTAGATAATCCCCAGCAAGTATAGCGCCGGCATGACCAGCAGCATGCTGTCAAACCGATCCAAAATACCACCATGGCCAGGCAGGATCTTACCGGAGTCCTTAACGCCGTAGAATCGCTTGAGTGCTGATTCGACCAGGTCGCCGAATTGACCCAGAATCGAGAGCAGCAGCGTCAAAAAGACCATCAAGCCCCAGTTGTGATAGCCAACTGGGAAGAAATAAAGATAAACGGCCAGAACCACCGTGGCCAAAAGCGTGCCGCAAATCGAGCCTTCCCAGGTTTTATTCGGACTGACGCGCGGTGCCAGTTTATGCTTGCCCAGCTTGCGGCCAAACAAGTAGGCCCCACTGTCAGTCAGCCAAACAATCAGCATGGCATACAAAAGCGTCGTAAAGCTGACGGCCCGGGCTGCCAAGAAATTGTTAAAGCCAATGCCGATGTAGAGCATGCCCAATGCCAAGACCCCGGCATCATCAAAGCTGAAGCGCTGTTTATGCACAACCGTATGCAGCAATAAAAGCAGCACCATTACGTACATGGCAAACAGCCGCGTAATGTGACTCGGCAAAAAGTCCAGCCAGCTGTTTGGCAGAACCATGATTGCCACGCCAATGTAGCTGACGATCGCTGGAAAAGACGTCAAAAACATCTTTTTCATGCTCAGAATCTCGCCCATTGCGATCATGCCTAAGACAACTGCCGCAATCGTTAATGGCCAGCCACCGTAGACAATCAGTGGAATAAAGATCGCCAAGGCAACGACCGCCGTAATAATCCGTGTTTTCACTAATCTTCACCCGTTTCTATTTATTTACCAAACCGCCAAAACGACGGTGCCGCCCTTGAAATTCAATCAGGCAGCGTTTGAGCGTCTCGCCATCAAAGTCTGGCCAATGTTCCGGCACGAACAGCAGCTCACTGTAGGCAATCTGCCAAAGCATAAAGTTCGAGATCCGCTCTTCGCCGCTGGTCCGAATTAAAAGATCAGGATCGGCAAACTCACCCAGCTGTGCTGACATCAGATGTCCGCTGATCGTATCTTCAGTGATGGAAGCAGGATCAAGTTCGCCAGCTGCAGCCTGTTGTGCGATTGACTGCACGGCCCGTTTGATTTCATCACGCGCACCATAGTTAAGCGCGAAGTTTAGAATCATGCCGTCACAGTCCTTGGTATCTGCCATCGCATCGTTAACGGCTTTTTGCGTTTTTTCCGGCAGCTTAGCGATATCGCCCATAACCGTTACCTTAACGTTATGCTTAACCAGATCTGGCACAAACGTATTAAAGAAACGAATCGGCAAATCCATCAAGTAGTTGACCTCGCTTTCTGGCCGTTTCCAGTTTTCCGTTGAAAAAGCGTAAAGCGAGAGTACTTTTACGCCAAGGTCGCTGGCAGCAATCGTGACTTTCTTCACCGTCTGCATGCCCTGCTTATGACCCGCCACGCGAGGCAGGTGTCGCGCCTGCGCCCAGCGGCCATTGCCATCCATGATAACGGCGACATGAGCTGGGATGCGGGACATATCCAATTGCGGCTCGTCTGCCGCCTGGTGATTCTTGTTAAACAAGAACAACCCTCCATTTCCGCATTGTTTTTAATTGCAACACTTTTCATTTTACCAGAAATCTAGGCCTGACTCTACATTTGTCACCAACTATGCATAATATTAAGCCAGATTTTAACAGATCAAGCGCGGCCCTCAGTAAAAATAAAAAGAAACCAACGCGAAGTGCGCTGATTTCTCTTTCGAATTAGAATATAGAACTTAACCTTCCATTAGTTCTTTTTCTTTTTCGTCGGCAATCTTTTCCAGGTTCTTGATTCCTTCATCAGTTTCTTTTTGAACCTTGTCTTCCAGCTTGTGGAATTCATCATCGTTAAAGTCGCCGTTCTTGTTACCCTTCTTCAGGTCGTCCATAGCTTCGCGCCGCACGTTACGAACCGCAACCTTGGCCTTTTCCAGTTCCGCCTTGACCTGCTTGACCAGTTCCTTACGCCGTTCTTCAGTCAGCTGTGGAATTACCAGCCGAATTGCCGAACCGTCGTTTTGTGGCGTCAAGCCCAGATTGGAAGCATAGATTGCCTTTTCGATTTCACCAAGCAGACTTTCATCATATGGTGAGATCAGCAGCTGCCGTGCTTCTGGAATCGTAATCGAAGCAACCTGATTCAAAGGCGTTGGCACACCGTAGTACTCAACTTTAACCGAGTTCAGCAAGCTGGCGTTGGCGCGACCGGCCCGAATATCAGCCAGTGCCCGCCGCAATGCGTCCCCAGACTTACTCATCTTTTCTTTAGCTTCTGCTAGGATTTGTTTACCTTCAGCCATTATTTATTCCCCCTCAATCGTGGTCCCAATCTCTTCACCTTTAACGACACGGACAATGTTGCCAGGCGTGTTCAGATTGAAGACTACCAATGGAATGTGATTGTCCATTGACAGCGAGCTGGCAGTGGAGTCCATCACTTGCAGGTGTTTGTCCAAAATGTCCATGTGCGTCAGATGATCAAACTTAACGGCATCCTTGACCTTGTTTGGATCAGCAGAGTAGACGCCGTCAACGCCATTTTTAGCCATCAAGATTGCATCGGCATCCATTTCGGCAGCCCGCAATGCAGCCGTCGTGTCAGTCGAGAAGTATGGCGAGCCCGTACCAGCAGAGAAGATTACCACACGACCCTTTTCCAGGTGACGAATGGCCTTGCGACGAATGTATGGTTCGGCAATCTGACGCATTTCAATGGCCGTTTGAACCCGCGTTGGCACCCCAACTGATTCCAGCGCGTCCTGCAGCGACAGACCGTTCATGATCGTACCCAACATGCCGATGTAGTCAGCCTGAGCACGTTCCATTCCCATTTGTTCGCCGGTAACGCCGCGCCACATGTTGCCACCGCCGCAGACGATGCAGACTTGAACGCCCAAATCGCAGACCTGCTTGATTTCTTCAGCGATCTTCTTGATTACCGGCGGATTGATACCAAAGCCTTTTTCACCCGCCAAAGCTTCACCACTGAGCTTCAAAACGATCCGGTTGTATTTTACTTTAGACATTTGAAATTCCTTCCTGCTATGCATGATTTTGCAAAAAAAGCGCACCGATGTCATCGACCAGTGCGCAATTTCGTCAATTAACGAATTACTTCAGTTGTTCCTTGACTTCAGCAGCCAGGTCGCTTTGCTTCTTTTCGATACCTTCACCGACTTCGTAGCGGATGAAGCTCTTCAGCTTGCCACCCTTGGATTCAACGTATTCAGCAACCGTTACGTCTGGGTCCTTGACAAAGTCTTGGTCTGCCAGGCAGATTTGGGACAGGAACTTGTTAAGACGACCTTCAACAATCTTGTCAACGATCTTTTCAGGCTTGCCTTCGTTCAGCGTTTCTTCCTTGAAGACTTCGCGTTCGTGAGCCAGACGATCAGCTGGAACTTCTTCGCGCGTCATGAATTCTGGGTTAACGGCAGCAACGTGCATGGCAACGTCCTTAGCCGTTTCTTCGTCAGCGCCTTGCAAAACGACCAGCGCAGCAATCCGACCGCCTTGGTGCAGGTAAACACCAAAGTTGTCGCCGTCTTCCTTGTTAACAAAGGCAAAGCGACGCAGAGAAACCTTTTCACCAGTCTTTTGAGTCGTGGAGATCAGGTCATCGTTCAGCGTACCGTTGGCCGTCTTGGAAGCCAAAGCAGCGTCCAGGTCAGCTGGCTTGTTTTCCAGCAGCACCTTGGTAACGTCAGCCAGTGATTCCTTGAATGGGTCAGAAGCAGCCACAAAGTCCGTTTCTGAGTTCAATTCAACGATAACTGCCGTGTTGCCGTCAACAGCAATGTTGGTCAGACCTTCAGCAGCGATGCGGTCGCTCTTCTTGGCAGCCTTGGCAATCCCCTTTTCACGCAGCCAGTCCATTGCCTTGTCCATGTCGCCATCACTGGCAACCAGGGCCTTTTTAGCGTCCATGATTCCGGCACCGGACTTCTTCCGCAGTTCCATTACTTGCTTAGCTTTGATTTCAGCCATGAGTACGTCTCTCCTTAAAAATAGTTGTTTTTAATGAAAAAGGCTGTTTTGCGCTTAGGCCAAAATGGTCCAAACTGCAAAACAGCCCAAGCGTTAACTAATTTGGTTAGTTGTTGCCTTCAACGCTGTTCTTCAGATTTTGCAGATCGTCCGAAGAAACTTCCTTTGGTTCGTCAGCAGCTTCAACGACTGCTTCGGCTTGCTTGGCATCGTCTTGGCCTTGCTTGCCTTCGATGACAGCATCTGCCATCTTAGCCGTGATCAGACGAACGGCACGAATAGCATCATCGTTGGATGGGATGATAACATCAACATCGTCAGGGTCAGTGTTGGTGTCAACCATGGCAACGATTGGAATGTGCAGCTTTTGAGCTTCTTTAACAGCGATTTGTTCCTTGTGTGGGTCCACAATGTACAAAACGTCTGGGATGCGTGGCATGTCTTCAATACCGCCCAGGAAACGTTCCAGCTTTTCGCGTTGCTTAGTCAGCACGGAAACTTCCTTCTTTGGCAGTACGTCGAACGTACCGTCTTCGCTCATCTTCTTCAATTCCTTCAGGCGAGCAATCCGAGATTGGATCGTCTTCCAGTTGGTCAGGGTACCACCCAGCCAACGGTGGTTGACGTAGTATTGACCTGCACGCACAGCTTCTTCTTCAACAGAGTCTTGTGCTTGCTTCTTAGTACCAACGAACAGAACAACGCCGCCCTTAGCAGCAACGTCCTTCATGTAGTCGTAGGCAGTGTCGATCATCTTGACCGTCTTTTGCAGATCGATAATGTAGATGCCGTTGCGTTCCGTAAAGATGAATGGCTTCATCTTAGGGTTCCAGCGACGAGTTTGGTGACCAAAGTGGACACCGGCTTCAAGCAATTGCTTCATGCTAACAACAGACATGAATCATACCTCCAAATAGTTTTTTCCTCCCTGCCGTTCATCTGTCAGGGGCACCAATTGGCACTTCCTCTGACATCCCGCCAGGTGTGAATTGGGCATTTAGCACCGACTGATAGTATACAAAAAAAGACCTGCCACCGCAAGCCTTTTTTCTTCAATTATTTGAATTAGTCAAACTTGACCAGCTTATCAGAAGTCCCCGTTTCAATCAGGTCTTTGTTGGCTGACAGACTGAACTTAACCATGTTCTGAACGGCAATGTTGGTGTAGAAAGCCGTGTGTGGCGAAATCAGAACGTTTTCACGCGAATTGAGATTCCAGAATTCTGGATAGGCCATGTTCTTGCCCACCATGTTGTGGTTAAAGACTTTGGTTTCGTCTTCCAAAACATCCAATGCCGCCCCGGCAACCTTGCCAGAGTCAAGCGCATCGATCAAGGCCTGCTCGTCAATCAGTGGACCACGCGATGCATTGACGATAAAGACGCCATCACGCATCTTATCGAAGGCTGCTTTGTTCAGCATGTGCTCAGTTGATGGGAACAGCGGAATATGCAGCGTAACTACCGTGGCCTTGGCATAGAGCTCATCTAAAGTGTCAACGTAAAGGCCTTCTTTTTCCAGTTCAGGATTGTGATAAACGTCATAGGCGATTACTTTGGCGCCAAAGCCCTTGTAGATATCGATTGCAACGCGGCCAATGTGACCAGTCCCGATAACGCCGACCGTCTGCTGGTTCAGTTCTTGAGAAATCTGTGGGGCCCAGCGGAAGTCGCCACGTTCAAACTTGTGGAAGTATTCCTTGGTCCGCCGCAGCAGGTTCATCAATTGCGTAACGGAAAATTCCGCGATGGCTGCTGGTGAATATACCGGTACGTTGGTAACCTTAAACCCATACTTCTTAACCGTAGCCGGGTTCATGTTGTCAACCCCAACGTTGCGCAGTGAGACATTGTGAATGCCATAGGAGTCCAGCTTTTCAAAAACCGTGTCCGTGTATGGCTTTTGCTGATAGACAACAACGCCATCAAAGCCCTTGGCCATTGCGACCGTTTCATCATCCAACAGCTGGTCGGTGATTTCAACGTCAACTTCTGGATTTTCTTGTTCCCATTCCTTAACGAAAAGTTTTTCATCTTCACGAATACCGTAAGCTAAAATCTTCATTGATTTCATACCTCCGATTGGCTTAGTTATTTTTCATCGTGTCTCTAGTATACCCCAAAAGCTCACAAGTAAACAAATTTCCTGGTGATCGTTTATGAAATCCGTATCAATACGTCCGAAATACCAAGAAAACGCTTCTAGATACCCGACCGAAGCCAAATTGATTGCTCAAAAAAACACGATGTCGCTAAAACACCGTGTTTCGTTTGTTATGCCAGACTGACCATTTTATCGCTGGCCCCCGTTAAAATCAGCTCCCGGTTGGCATTCAGGCTCTGCTCAACCATATTGCGCACGGCTTCATCGGTATAAAAAGCAGTGTGCGGCGTAATCAAAACGTTCTCGCGCTGATTCAAATCGTCAAATGCCGGATAGTTGGACGGCTGATTGGCCATATCCTTGTTAAAGATCTTGGTCTCATCTTCCAAGACATCCAGGGCAGCCCCACCAACCTGGCCGCTATCAAGCGCTTCAATCAGATCCTGCTCATCGATTAAAGAACCGCGCGACATATTAATGATCAAAACACCCTTTTGCATTTTGGCAAAGGCATCCCGATTGAGCATGTGGTAGGTTGACTTAACGGCTGGCACGTGCAAAGAGATCACCGTCGACTCTTTATACAGCTCATCTAAAGAATCAGTAAACACGCCAGCCTTAACCAGATCTGGCTTGGGACGGTGATTGTAGACCATCACGCGGGCACCAAAGCCGCGGCAGATATGCGCCATTACCCGGCCAATGTGACCAGCCCCGACAATGCCGACCGTCTGTTGATTAAGCTCTTTAGAAATATTGGGAGCCCAGCGATAGTCGCGCTTGGCAAACTTAGCCTGGTACTCCTTGGTCCGCCGCAAAAGATTCAACAGCTGCGTGACGCCAAATTCAGCAATCGCAGCTGGCGAGTAGACCGGCACGTTGGTAATCTTAAAACCGTATTTAACGGCAGCCTCAACGTCAACGTTATCAATACCGACATTGCGCAATGAAAGGTTGTGAATGTTCATTTCATGCAGCCGTTTTAAAAGGTCAGCCGAGTAGCTTTTCTGCTGGTAGGCAACCACGCCATCGCAGCCCCTGGCCAGTTCAGCCGACTCAACGTCCAGCAGCTTGCCGGTACAGACCAGTTCCACGTCTGGATTGGCCCATTGCCAGTTTTTAACATAAGGGCGTTCGTCTTCACGAATCCCGTACGCAATAATCTTCATATCTCAAATTCCTCCACTACATAAACAAATCTTTATCTCCAAAAACCGATTATACAGACAGATTTGCTTGAATGGAAGAATCTTTAATCAAATTTTAATATTATGAGCACGCAGATAAGCAATCTTCTTGGCGCGCGACTGATGTTTAAAATGCCATTCCGCACTCAGCGCATCATGCTGATTATCAAACTCCTCATAGTACAAAAGCTTGAGCGGGTGACGCTTCTGCGGTCGGGTATACTTGGCTCCCTTGCCGGATTGATGCATCGCAAACCGGCGCCAGACATCCGTGGAGTAGCCGCCATAAAGCGTGTGATCCGCACAATAGAGGATGTAAAAATAATAATGCTGCTCAGATATTTGAGCCATTAAGCATCGCCTGCACTTCCGGACCATACTCACCATCTTCACCCGCTACGATCAACGGCGGCATAATCCGCGTCCCATTCGGCTTGCCGTCTTTAATTGCCTCGATCAGCACCATATTGGCTTCCATGCCTGGTTTGGGATAGACGAACTTGATCCGCTTGGGCGCCAATCGATGAGCCGTCATTGTCGCTAAGATTTCCGGCAGGCGGTCCGGTCGATGAACCAGATAGCCACGTCCATTCATCTTCAAAAGACCGCTCATCCGATCACAGACCATTGCCAGATCAATCGTCAATTCATGACGGGCAATGGCTAGATAGCGATTTGGATTTTTTTGACTGGCCGGCGCGTTCTTAAAATAAGGCGGATTGCACACGACCACATCGGCTCGATCCTTGGCTACGTATTGGTAGACGTTGGCAATATCATCATTGATCACTTCATAACGGGCCGTCAGATCATTTAAGGCCACTGATCGCCGGGCCATGTCAGCCAACCGTTCCTGCAGCTCGATTTCATAAAAATGTCCCCCCAGCTTATGGTGCAAAAACAGACCGATTGCGCCATTGCCGGCACACAGATCCACGATTTTGATTTGCTGACGTTGATTGGGACGCACAAAATCTGCCAGCAAGACGGCATCCAGCGAAAAAGCAAAGACCTCGCTGGATTGAATGATTTGTACCCCTTGCGCACTGAGTTGATCAATACGCTCATTTGATTTTAGCTGAACGGTTGTCATGTTTTCCCTCACTTGGTTGCTGTTATTTGATTTAACATGTTTTCGAATTATGCTATGCGTTTGTTTGCTTGCATGTTTGAGTATGGTTCGTCATACTAAATATATAAAATCACTTTAAAAATTGGGAGTTGTTTAAATGCTCTATGATTTCTTGGTTCATCTGGTCAATCCGCTTTTGACGCTGTTCAATGGCCGCCCCCAGATTGAACATAAAGATCGCCTTCCTGAGGGCAACTACATTATCGTCGCACCGCATCGTACCTGGATGGACCCGGTTTTATTGGCTCTGGCCGTTTATCCTAAGAAATTTACGTTCATGGCCAAAGAAGAGCTGTTCAAAGGGCGCTTTGCCAACTGGTTTCTGCGTAAACTGGGTGCCTTTCCGGTCAACCGTAAGAATCCCGGCCCCTCTGCCATCAAAACCCCAGTCAGGCTGCTGAAAAACAGTGATCGCTCAACCATCATCTTCCCGACCGGCTCGCGCTACTCCAGCAAGATCAAAGGCGGTGCGCTGATTATTGCCAAAATGGCCAACGTGCCGCTGGTGCCCGCCGTCTACCAGGGACCATTGAAGCTAAGCGGTATCTTTAAACGGCAAAAGCGCAAGATCAGTTTTGGCGAGCCAATCTATATTGACCGTAAAATGCGGCTGACCGATGAGAATCAGCAGGAATTGGAACGACAGATGCAGACGGCGTTTGATCAGCTGGACAACGAGCTGGATCCCAATTACCACTACTATATGCCAGAAAAGCCCAAAAACGATGACTTTTAATCAGGCCCATCATTTTTGAATTGAAATTTATCCTGGCAATCGGCTCACCAGAATCTGTTGCCGCCCGTGATAATCTTTATCAATACTAATTAAAAAGGATCGATGCAGTGCACCGGTCCTTTTGATTGCTATTTGCCTGCTTTACGCGCTTGAGCCTTCATCGCTTGCATCATTTGGTGCAGTTTGCGATCTGAAGGCTTTTGGCCCATTTGCATCATCATCGTCCGCAGCATATCTTCAGAAATTGGCGGATTGTTGCGCAGGTAGTTTTCCATGTATTTCCGAGCGCCAAAGAAGCCAACCAAAAGGCCAACCAGCAGCGCCAGGATGATCAACATGATACTAAGCCCAGTACTCATGGATGTTTCCCCCTTATTTTAGATAACGATACTAATGTTACACGATATCTTCGTCAAATAAAAGGCGCATTCGATGAATTAATCATTGAATTAGTCGTCGCGCAGCCCTTTTTTGCGTTGAATCTGCCGAACTTTTTCCGGTGTAACCTCTTTGCCATCCTTATCAAAAATCCGCATCATCTCAATATTTGAGCGAAAAGCTTCCCGGAAATTCTTGAGATATTGATCGCGCAGCTGTTTGCGTTCAGCTTTTTCGGCCGCGGTCAGTCCTTCCGCTTTGTTTTTGTGTGCCAGCTCATTGATTCGTTTGAGCAGCTTTTCTTGTGCTTGTGAATCAGCCATAATTTTCTTCCCCTCTGCCTTAAACAGCGATTTTTACGTTACTTAGTGTAGCGAACGCCGCATTATTTAGCAAGCAATCTGCGCCGTTAAGTTTCAACGAACGTATGTTTGAAAATATTTGGCAAGTGTGATATAATTACTCCAAATCTGAAAATGAGGTGGCAACATGGTAAAAACAGCAGCCAGCAAGCAAATGGCCGTTCTCAGCTACATTCATCAACAGGTCGCCACTCACGGCTATCCGCCAACCGTTCGCGAAATCTGTAAAGCTGTCGGCCTTTCATCTACATCTACCGTTCACGGACATATCAATCGGCTTATCAAGAAGGGGTACCTGCAAAAGGATCCTTCCAAGCCACGTGCCCTAGAGATTACGCCCGCCGGCATGGATGTCTTGGGAATTGCGCCAAAGCAAGAAAAAATTCCATTGTTAGGAATCGTTGCTGCCGGTGAGCCGATTCTCGCGGTCGAAGATGCAACCGATTATTTCCCAATCCCGCCTTCGATTCCGGACCATAACGATCTGTTTATGCTGCAGATTCAAGGTAATTCCATGGTCAACATGGGGATCTTAAACGGCGACAAGGTTATCGTTCGTAAACAGGATACCGCTAAAAATGGCGATATCGTAATTGCCATGAATGATGACAACGAGGCTACCTGCAAGCGTTTCTTCAAGGAAAACGGTCATTATCGCCTACAGCCGGAAAACGACACAATGGCCCCAATCATCTTGGATCAGGTAACTATTTTAGGCAAAGTCGTCGGGCTTTTTCGCGACAGTATCTACTAAAAAAGAGATGGGAATTTCCATCTCTTTTTATTATGGTCTGATTATCATCCGCTAACGAAAAAGTTGTAGCTATCGTTGCTTGTCAACGTATTGGCGCTGATGATTCTTTTGACCAGCTAAAACAAAACGAGCCGGATCTGCACTAATGTCGTACTCAACGTCTGCTTTATTCATTCCTAACTGGTCATTGAACTGCTGCTCATAGGCCGCAATCGAGATCAGTTGGCGTTCGCTCAGATCTCCTGCCACGTTGCTCAGCTGTTCTTGATATCCAGGCTGCAGAATCCCGCTGTAAAACTCGCCTTCCGCACCGGATCCATAGCTAAACAGGCCGATGCGCTCACCTGCCTTTAGATCAGGATCATTTTGCAAAAGCGACATCAAGCCTAAATAAAGCGAACCGGTATAGAGATTGCCGACCCGGCGGCTGTAGTTTTGGCTGGCCAACAATGCTTTGCGCAGGCGCCAGGCCGTTTGATCATCCCGTTCACCCAAGACAGCTTCCAAAGCTTTTTTGCCCATCTTGGTAAATGGCAGATGAAAAGCGATTGCCCCAAAATCATCCAGCTTGCGATCCGTCAGCTTTTCATAGCGATTCAGCGTGTGCTTGAAAAAGTCAATGTAGACATTGGTCGAATACTTGCCATCAACCATGGCTTCAGTAGCATAAAGCGGCCGCCAAAAGTCCATCACGTCTTGCGAATAAGCAACGCTGGTCCGTTCAATCGCTAAAATCCGCGGTTCAGCCGTAATCAGCATGGCAACCGCTCCAGCACCCTGCGTAACCTCGCCAGCCGTCTTTAAGCCATAACGCGCCACGTCAGCTGCAATTACCAAAACCGCCTTTTCTGGTTCCAATGCCACCTGTCCTCTGGCAAATTGAATCGCAGCCGTTGCTGAATAGCAGGCTTCCTTAACTTCAACGGTCCTTACGTAGTCATCCAGATTCAGCAGTCGCTTAATATAGATGGCGCTGGCTTTAGAATTGTCGATTCCTGATTCGGTAGCAACGATCACCGTGGCAATGCGCTCTCGATCACGTTCATTCAGCATTTTGTCGGCAGCAGCAGCTCCCAGTGTCACGATATCCTGCGTAGGCGGTAAAACTGCCTGCTCGCTTTGACCAATGCCAATTAGATATTTATTGGGATCGACACCGCGCACTTTAGCCAGTTCAGTCAAATCAATATATTCTGACGTTGTCGCAAACGCCATCTTATCAATTCCAATCTTCATCTGCACTCACCTAGTCTACATCGGCAATCGGATTTTCTTTAGTCAAGTAGTGTGGTGCGCTCGGCTTTTGACCAAAGTAGTGTTCAATCAGCTTTTGCAGCTCATCCATCGCCTCATGCGTCCGCAGAATCTGATCCTCATTAACTGCTTCCATAACGATAACCACGTTTTTAGAATCGCTGGTCAGCATCGTGCGTTGAGCATCACGCCAATTTAGACTGCGGCAAACAGCACCCTCATCGTCATAATAGAGAATCTCGCCTTCACGAGCTGGATCATCTTTGTCAGCGCCAACAGGTTGGAAACTTTCGCCGCCTTTAGCCTTGCCCAGATGCATGTCACCGGCAATCTTGTCACGGTCTTCAATGCCAACCGGAACGCCATAGCGCAGCGAGATGCTGTTGTAGACGTCAACCAATGGCTCAATCGGTTCAAAAACGTGTCCTTGGCTGGCTCGTTTCAGCAGTGCCTCAATTGATGCTCGGGCACCCTTACGCTTAGGGAACTTGGCATAGGCTTCACGCCACTGTGCAACGACTGGATTATCACGGAAAGTTTCTTCTTTGGTGAACTTGGCTGATTCCGCGGTTGCCTGTTTTAATAATTCAGCACGTTCGGCCTTGTTTTCATCCGTATCATGGTTATCAATCCCATCAACGTACATAATTGCAATCTCTGCATCTGGAAAGACTTCCCAAAAACTTTCATCTACTACAACACGTTTCATAATAAAACTCCTTTACTCATTTAATGTCTTTATTATCTCTTAAATATCGTTAATAATTTCTTTGACCGCCTGCTTTAACAAAATCCCAGTCTTTTTCGAGATTTTGACGCATCCGCTGCAAGTAGTCGTGAGCCTGCTGCGCTTCTTGAGGTGAAAAGCCTTGTAAAGCAACGTCATTTGAATGCTCGTTTTCACGAATGATAAACGGGTATAATTCCGCTCCTTTTTTCGTGACGTACATTCGCTTGATACGATGATTGGCCGGATCGGACCGTCGCACGATCAAGCCGTTTTTTTCCAGTTTGGCAACTGCTCTGGCAATCGTAGTTTTATCCATCAAGATTAATTTTGCCAAATCGCGTGCAATAATGCCAGGGTGCTCATAGATTCGAACCAAATATACGAATTGACCGCGTGCCAGATCCAGCTTCTTAAATTCCGCGTTAGCCATGGCATCTAGGGCTCGCGATGCCATTCCCATCTCGCGCAATACATCAATCACCGTCTCGCCTCCTTTCACGAGCAATATTATATCGGTTGTCGGTTGTAATTGCAACTTTAAACTGAAATGTAAAAAATATTCACGCTTTTTCTTATAAAATTTCAATTTGGGGTTTTCTTTTTCGATCCAGTATAGTAATATAATTAATCGTAAGGAGTGCCGACATTCACTTCTTTCTTGACTACCAGCTATTTGGTGCGATTCCGTTTCTTTAAACTGCGGGGGATCGTCATCTGATAGCTTTTTTTATTTATACATATTGAATAGTCACCATCAACTATAAACAGCGTCAAACTGCTGACAGGTTAATTCAGAAAAATCCTCGTGGTCGCAAAGCTACTGGACTTGTGAAAAATCAGATCTGGAGCGGTTGCGAGAACTGCTACTACCTACTTCGCCCCAATTTTTGGCAAAAAGTAGGTAATGATTTTCTCATCATATGTTTTATACAGATTTTTTTGCATAAAACTGTAAGCAAGGCAGCGCAAAACACTGATTAGCTAAACGTCCCCCCAAGATCCGCCTGGCTGCCTTAAAAGCATTGTCCGTCATGTTATGATTGGCAGCTACTCATACTTTCGTTGCCCAAAAAAACTCGTTTGATTCGCCATGACGCGCGACCAAACGAGCTTTTATTTTGATTAAATTTAAGCTTTAAGATTGTCCATTGTCGAATTCAGCAACTGATCGACCGTAACGTTGCCATGACTGTTGGCATGCCCTTTAGTCCACTTAAAGCGCAGCTGCTTGAATTTAGGCAGCAGCACGCTCACCTCGGCCCAAAGCTCTTGATTAGCGACCGGCTTGCCGCCAGAAGTCTTCCAGCCGCGCCGTATCCAGCCATACAGCCATCCTTTGTTGATCGCATTTAAAACGTATTGCGAGTCAAGGATGCCTTCAATCGGCTCGTTTTGCAGGTTTAACTCAAGCAGACGCTGCAGACACTTTAAAAGTCCCATGACCTCCATGCGATTGTTGGTAGCACCCAATTCACCAGCCGTATCGGTGATTTTTAAGCCATCCTCAAACCGAATCAGATAGGCCCACGCTGCCAGATCGTCTTGATGAACGTGATCGCCCCGTCGATTGCCGCGATTGCGTGAACCACCATCCGTATAAAAAACAATCGTCGGAATAAATCGGGGGCCCTGTTCCTCGCCGAATAGATCCAGACTGGTCTGTGTTGCATGCTTGACGGCCCGCGGCTTGCTCTTTTCCGGCTGCTGCAGCCATGCCAAAGCCTCTTCTCTGGTCATAAATCCCTTGAAGCGCGCATTAGCAAAGCCAGCAACCTGTTTTTGGCATTCCGGCCAGCTGGTGTAGATGCCGGGCTTTTTGCCACGGCGCACGGCATAAAACTTTTTTGAAGCCAAATCAATTCCCCCTGCTATTGTTCTACTGAAGCGCCAGAAACCGCGTCCTGCGTCTTGTCCGGCGTCTGGATGTCGGCAAGCTGCTCGCCTTTTTGTAAACGATTGGCATGGATTGAAGCCGCCGATACGCCATCAATTATTTTACCATCAACTATCCCATGTTCAAAATCATGGGCTCCGCAAAACTCGCTGATCCGTTTAACGTCCCCGGTAACCTATAAATCCCCCGGGTACTGATTTTGAGCGTTGCAAATTGCATATAGCGAATCAGTACGCGATGGCTGTCCATGACCTGACGATTCTACTTTTATCGTTAGCCGGTCACTACAAAACGTGATTACGGCGCGTTCAAAAGTCGGTTCTGTGCTCATATCAACAATCCTCTCAAAATCGTTCTTAATTTATCTTAAAGGTAACCGTACCAAATCGCAAAGAATGCTAAAATAAAATTAGAATTTAAGCAGAAAGGGATGATTGTATGCGCAGACATCATCAACAGTCAGCAACCGCTAAAGACGAGCAGATTGAGCACTTCAATGCTGCTCCCGATACCGGCTTGACTAAAGATCAGGCGGCACAGCGGACCCAGGCAGGCTTGACCAACACCGCAATCAATACGACCTTTAAAACCACACGGCAGATCATCTACAGCAACACGTTTACTTTTTTTAACCTGATTTTCGTTGTTTTAGCCGTTTTATTGGTCATGGTTCGCTCATTTAAGGACATGACTTTTCTGCCCGTCATCATCGCCAACACCGTCATTGGCATTATCCAGGAATTACGGTCCAAAAAAGTGCTGGAAAAACTGACAGTGCTGAATGCTGCCAAAGCAACGGTAATTCGTGATGGCAAATCGATTCAGCTGCCGACTAATCAACTGGTTTTAGATGACATCATCGAACTGAAAACCGGCCAGCAGATTCCAGCTGACGCCCAGCTTTTAACCGGCTCGCTCAACGTCAATGAGTCGCTGCTGACCGGAGAGGCTGATGAGATTGCCAAGCATCCCGGCGACAGTCTGATGTCAGGCAGCTTTGTCGTTTCCGGTTTGGCACGCGTACGCTTGACGCATGTCGGCGCCAATTCATATGCGGCTAAGCTGACGGCCAAGGCGCAAAAAATGGATACGACCGAAGAATCAGCCATGATCAAGTCACTCAATCGGCTGATCAAATTCGTCGGCATCATCATCATTCCAATTGGTGCCGCGCTGTTTTATGAATCATACGTGCATAATGGCAATACGCTCAAACAAAGCATCGTTTCTATGGAAGCAGCTTTGATCGGTATGATTCCAGAAGGGCTCTATTTATTGGCAACCGTTGCGCTGGCTTTGAGTGCCATGAAACTGGCGCAGCAGCGAGTCTTATTGCACAGCATGAAAAGCATTGAGACGCTGGCCCGCGTTACGGTACTTTGCGTTGATAAAACCGGGACAATCACCGAAAATCAAATGCAGGTCCAACGCTTCTTTTCTGCTCAGCAGGCGCAGGTTGACGACAATCAGCTGCGCAGTCTGATCAGTGATTTTTGCGCGGCCATGCCTGGCGACAACTCAACGATGAAAGCAATGAAAGAATACTTTACGCAAGGCAGCGGACGCCAAGCTGATCAAATCGTGCCGTTCAGTTCAGCCTGGAAGTACTCGGGCGTGGGCTTTGGTAATGAAAGCTACGTCTTAGGCGCGCCGGAAATGGTATTAAGAGAAAGTGCCGCCATGTTTAGCAGCGAGTTTGAGCCCTATGCCAAGCAAGGCTTCCGAGTCCTGGTATTCGGTCAGTATCAAGGGCAGCTGACCAAAGCCAGTCTCAGTGCGCCGGTTACCCCATTAGGATTCATTTTGCTGAGAAATCCCGTTCGTAAGACTGCTCCAGCCACTTTCCGCTATTTTGCCGAACAAGGCGTCAAGATCAAGGTTATCTCGGGTGACGATCCATTAACGGTTGCCAGCGTAGCCAAACAGGCACAGATCGAAGGCGCGCAAAACTGCATCAGTGCAGCTGCTTTAACCGATGATGAATACGAAAGTGCTCTGCAGCGCTACACCGTTTTTGGTCGGGTCACGCCAGATCAAAAGCAAAAATTCGTCACCGCGCTGCAAAAGCAAGGTGAAGTCGTTGCCATGACTGGAGATGGCGTCAATGACATTTTAGCCATGAAACGAGCGGATACCAGTATTGCCATGGCTTCAGGCAATGAGGCCACCATGAATGCCGCTCAGATGGTGCTGCTTGATTCTGACTTTGCCAAAATGCCACAGGTCGTAGCCCAGGGACGGCAGGTTGTCAATAACATCGAACGATCAGCCAGTCTGTTTTTGGTCAAGAACATCTTCTCACTGCTCTTGTCCATCTTTACGCTGATCTTTGCCTTCAACTATCCGCTCGATCCTTCCCACATCACGCTGATCAGTCTGTTTACGATTGGGACGCCTTCATTCCTGCTGGCGTTGGAAACCAATCATCAGCGTATTCATGGCAAGTTTCTGCCCAACGTTATGCGGCGTGCCTTGCCTGGTGGGATTACCGATATGTTTACCGTTGGCGTCATCGTAGTCTGTGGAGCTCTGTTTGGCCTCAGCCGCCAAGACATTTCAACGGCCTCAACCATGATTCTGGCTGCGGTTGGCTTCATGGTGCTCTACCAGATCTGTCATCCGCTCAATAAGTTCCGCAGTATCATCTTTTATGGCTGCATCATGGGGCTTTTGGTCTGCGCATCGCTGTTTGGCAGTCTGTTTGGCATCGACCACGTCTCGGCAGTCGCCCTGGGTTTTGCCTTTGTCCTCTCTTTGACGGGCGATTCAAGTCTGACACACCTGACGCGTTGGACGGATCTAGTTTATGAGCACTTTTTCGCCAATCTTGGTCAAAAGCCTAAACACGCCATGCAAAAACAAGCCTAGCAGCGTTTCCAACAGTTCAGCCAACCATTTTCACGGCTACGCTTAAAAGTCAGCAAACAATTAAAGACGGGTCCCGCATAACGCGTGATCCGTCTTTTTGATACTTAGAATCCTTGAGTGGAACGGTTGTAATAGATCAGATGCTGCTCAAGCGTGGTGGGTTCAACAATCAGTTTAGTAACGCTGCAGTTTTCTGGTTCCAGAATCGTCAAGCCTGGCGCATGCGTGGCACTGGCCGCAAACGAGCGGACCGTAAAGCCATGCGTAACGACTACGACTCGCTCGTCTGGATGCTGAGCCGTAACGTCTTTAATAAAGTCCTGGACCCGTTTTTCAACATGTGTAAACGTCTCGCCATGGGCAACGGCAGCATATTCAGGACGCACATCTTTAACAAACGTCGAAAACAATTCTGGATATTGATTCATCAGCTCATCATTGGGCTGGCCATCCCAGTCGCCATAAGAAATCTCCAGCAACCGCCCGTCTTCGATGACTGGCAGCTGTGCCTCCTCATTTAGAATTGCCGCGGTCTGCTTGGTGCGTTCCAAAGGCGAAACATAAAGCGCGTCAAAATCACGCAAATCAAAATTCTGGGCCAAAAGCTGCGCCTGCGCCCGTCCCTCATCAGTGAGATAGGTCTGCGGCGTATTAATGATTCCCTGCTTAAGCCCGGCCGCATTGGCAAAGGTGCGACCATGGCGAACGATATAAAATTCGGTCATATTCTTTTCCTTTCGACTTTGGTTTTTGGTCATTATACCAGAATCAAATTTATTATTGACGTTTTTTTGTAATTAGATTATAATTTTGTTAACGATAAATAATAATTTGATGAGGAGGGAACTGAACATGCTGTTGAATAATTTTGAATTTGCATTGATGGTTTCCTCATCATGGTCTTCCTTGATTTAGAAGGCCATATTTTGCGTTGGCCTTCGCGATAAGTGAGGTCAATTCAAATCCTGAACCGAATTTGAAGGGCACTCACTTACTCAAGTGGGTGCTTTTTTAGTTTATGATTTGGAGGAATGACAATGACTGTCTATAATTTTGCTGCTGGTCCCGCTGTGCTGCCCAAAGAAGTCTTGAAAAAAGTCCAGGCTGAATTATTAGATTTCAACAATTCTGGCATGAGCATTCTGGAAATCTCGCACCGCTCTCAGCTGTTCGTTGATGTTTATGAAAATGCTAAGGCACAAATCTATAAATTAATGAACCTGGATAATCAGGAATACGACGTTTTGTTCATGCAGGGCGGTGGTACCACGCAGTTTACGGCCGTACCATTAAACCTTGCCTATCAATATCATCGCGCCGCCTATATCGACACTGGTCACTGGTCTGAACGCGCCGTTGAAGAAGCACGCTTGATCAAAGGCGTTCAAGCTGACGTTCTGGCCTCTTCTAAAGACCAGCATTACACCACGCTGCCAAAAGTACCAGCCATTCCCCAAGATACCTATGACTACGTACACATCACGACCAACAACACCATCATGGGTACGGCTTGGCAAAAACTGCCAGAAACTGACGGTACGCCGTTGGTTGGCGACCTTTCTTCCAACTTCTTAGGCCAAGACTACCCGTTTGAAAAATTCGATCTGATGTATGCCGGGGCGCAAAAGAATCTGGCTCCCGCTGGCGTAACGATCGTAATCTTGAAAAAATCGCTGCTGGGTCATGTCAAGGGACTGCCAAGCATGCTCGACTACACCAAGCAGGCCGCTAAAAAGTCCGCGCTCAACACGCCGCCTGTCTTCCAAATCTATGTTGCCGGGCTCGTTTTGAAATGGATCGATGAACAAGGCGGCGTTAAGGCCATGGACGCTCGCAACCGCAAGAAGGCCCAATTGCTGTACGACTGCCTGGATAACTCCAAGCTGTTTAAAAACAACGTTGACCCACACTATCGCTCGTTGATGAACGTGCCATTCGTAACTGGCGACGCGCAGCTGGATGCTAAATTCGTCCAAGAGGCCCAGGAACATGGTCTATTGAATCTAAAAGGTCACCGACTCGTTGGCGGCATGCGGGCAAGTATCTATAACGCCATGCCATATGATGGTGTTGTTGCTTTGTGTGACTTTATACAGCAATTCGAAAAAGAAAATCGCTAGGAGGAATCTTTCATGTACCAGATCAAAACCTATAACGCTATTGCCCAAGCCGGACTTGATGAATTTACGGCTGACTACCAGATCAATAATCCTGAAGCCCAGCCCGATGCCTACATGATTCGCAGCGTGGATCTGCATGATCATGAGTTTCCCAAGAGCCTGAAAGTCATCGCGCGCTGTGGGGCTGGTTTTAACAACATCCCATTGGACAAAGCCCTTGAAAACGGCACGGTCGTCTTCAACACGCCCGGCGGCAATTCCAACGCCGTTAAGGAACTGGTCGTCGCCTCGATGATCATGGCAAGCCGGAACATCATCGCTGCCGTACAATGGAGTGCCAACGCCAAGCCTGGTGCCGATATTACGCTGCGAACCGAAAAGCAGAAGACCAGTTTCAATGGGACTGAGCTCTTGGGCAAGCGCATCGCCGTTATTGGCATGGGACACGTGGGCTCGCTGGTTGCCAACGCCGCCGTTGATCTAGGCATGGACGTCATCGGCTATGATCCATACCTTTCCGTTGAATCGGCTTGGCAGCTGGATAGTCAGGTCAAGCGCGCGCAAACGATCACTGATGCCATTAAGGATGCTGATTTCGTAACGGTTCACGTTCCTAAAAATGAAGAAACCACTGGACTGATCGGCACGGCAGAATTAAAGCATTTCAAGCACGGCGCCGTTTTGCTCAACTACTCGCGGCTGGGAATCGTTGACAATGCCGCTGCCGTAAAAGCCCTGGCTGACGGTACGCTGAAAAAGTACTACACCGACTTTAGCGAGGCTCAGATTCTGAATAATCCTGATATCGTCATCATGCCGCATATCGGGGGCTCGACGATTGAAGCTGAGGTCAAGTGCGCGCAGATTGCAGCTCATGAAATCATGACCTATCTGGAAACCGGCAACATCAAAAACTCGGTCAACCTGCCAGATGTAGCCGCACCGTTTGCCAGCCCAGATCGTTTTACCTTGATTCACCAAAACATCCCTAACATGCTGGGGCAGATTTCGACGTTTATGGCCGATGAAGGCATCAACATTGAAAATCTGGTCAACCGTTCGCGCGGCGGCTATGCCTATACGATGCTAGACGTTTCAAACCTCACGCCGGCAACCGCACAAAAAGTAATTGACCGGTTAAGCCAAGTCGATGCCATCACCCTCGTCCGCTTGATTCATCATAACTAGTCCGCTCAATCAGCAGCCATAAGTCTGATCATTTATCTTAATTTATTTACTCAGTAGCAAAAGACCACCCGCAGATTAGCGCTGGTGGTCTTTTGACGTTCTGGTTATATAAATTGCTTTAATCAGTCAAGCAGATGCTGCTCTTTGAGAATTTCTTCGATCCAAGTTCCCTTCAGCTTGCGCAGCGCGGTCTTGGCAGCCAGCTTTGGTACCGGCAGATCCATCTCCGGCAATGTCTTCTTGTCACTCAAGTAGTACAGGGCCCGCAGTTCTTGGCGGATGTCAAAGACGGAATCAAAGACTTCAGGAACGCCGCGATCAACGTTAAAGAGCGTGTAAACGGCTTCCATCGCGGTCCGAACCGAGTATTCCGTGGTAAAGACCGTGTCGCGAGTTGGTGATTCGGCAAAGTTGCCCAAGAAGGCCAGGTTTTGCGATCCCTTTGGCACGACTGCCGGCCGATCGCCTTTTTTGCGTAGCTGGAAGTAGCTGGTAACGTAAGGCATGTAGACAGGTACGGTATTGACGTCGTTTTCGGCATAGCCTTCAATGTCATCAACTGGAACGCCCAAGTGATAAAGTAATTCCTCAGTAATCTCCTTGCCTGAACAGTCCACGACCCGTTTCTTGATGTAGTTGCCTTCCGTGTCGGAATAAAGCGCGTAGATCCAGACAACCGTTTCATCCGGATTTTGATCCTTAAAGTGCGGTTGTCTGTGAATCGTAAAGCTCAGCATCCAGTTCGAGTCGGTAACCGTGATGATCCCACCAGTGTTGACCTTGCCATCATAAAGACTGCGCTTGGTCAGCCGTTCAAAGTATGGTGCCAGCTTGCGGTTTTTGAGCGTTGCCGTAGCTGAGATGAACCAGGCACGGTCAGGAACGTTCTTGCAGAAGACATCGGGATGACCAAAATCGGCATCCTGATAGGAAAGATTCTCCCACAGCTTCCAACTTGGCCCTAAGCTGTGCGTAATCGGTGCCGGCGTGTTCTGATCGCCATAAGTTGAACTCTCAGTAATTGAGCCATTGGTAACAAAGACATAATCGTTGTCAGTCAAGACGATTTCTTCATCCTTGCCATCCTTGGTCAGCAGAATCTTTTTGGCGATCTTCTTGTCATTGCTGGTATCAACCAAGACATTGTTGACCACGGTGTCGTATTGAATGTCGACATTATGATCCTGCAGATATGCCAAGACTGGCTTAGTCATTGACTCATACTGGTTGTATTTGTTGAATTTCAAGGCGCTCAGCGTTGGCAGCCCATCGATATGGTGAATGTAGCGCATGCAGTAGCGCCGCATTTCAATCAAGGAGTGCCACTTTTCAAAGGCAAACATTGTAGACCAGTACAGCCAGAAATTAGTGTCAAAGAACTCATCTGGGAACCAATCGCCAATCGTTTTGCCCTCTAACTCATCTTCTGAGGTCAAGACCAACTTAACGATATATTTTGAAAACTTCTCGACGCCATACTTGCCATCACTAGGTACCCGATCGCCGCGATTGTGAATCAAGCGACAGTTTGATGAATTGGAATCATCCTTGTCCAACCAGTAGTATTCATCCAGATAGGAAGCACCTGGAATCTCAAGTGAAGGAATTGAGCGGTACATATCCCAAAGACATTCAAAGTGGTTTTCCATTTCACGACCACCCCGAATGACATACCCAACGCCAGGACGCTTCTCGCCATCCAGTGAGCCACCCGCAACCGGCAGTTCTTCTAAGATATGAATGTTTTCGCCAGGCATCTGAGCATCACGAACCATGAAGACGGCCGCTGCCAAACCAGCCAGACCGCCACCAATAATATAGGCGTGTTTCTGTTCGATTCCCTCAGGCTTGCGAGGACGTGCAAATGCTTCATAATTACCGTTGGAATAATACATAAAAAACCCTCCAGTGTAAAATAATCCTTGCGAAAGCGATAACATCAATTTATACGTTTAGTATAGCGTTTACAAAACATTGGAACAAGTTCAGATTGCCGATCTGTCTATTGATGAATCAGATTAATTAAAATGTGCAGAAATCGTCCTAAAAAGCAGCCCAGACTGCATTATTGCTAATGAATAATTGCGTTTTTCTGTTTTAGAGCAAAAAAGCACAGAACGACGGTAAAATTCCGCGCATCTGTGCTTTCAGGTTTTAGCCCTTAAACTAATTAATGAATAAATTCTGCAATAGCCCCAAAAACAATCCTTGCTTTTGAACAACTATATTAGGCGTCCCAACTTTTCAATTTAGAGTGATTACTAAAACCCCAAAGCCTATCATGTCAAGGCTTTGGGGTTTCTAGTCAGTTATAGATGTTTCTGAAAAAGGAGAGTACAGGATTTGAACCTGCGCGCCCGCTCAACACGGGTTCGCCGGATTTCGAGTCCGGTGCATTACCACTCTGCCAACTCTCCATAAGTCAACGCTAACTAGTATAGCGAATTTTTACAGATTTGACAAGAGTGATCAGTAATTATTTTTGAATTTCGGTAAGCCAATTCATAAAGCGCTCTTTTTGCGAGTTGGCGACCAGCCACCAGCAAAGCGCCAGCAGCAAACCGGCCCAGACGTCACTGGTATAGTGAACGTGCAGATAGACGCGCGAATACATAATCAGCAGGATCCAACCGGCACCAAGCATCCCGCCAAGCAGTCGGCTCCAGTTTGACTTGAGGTGCGGCCAAAGCAAAGCCAAAATCGTTAGGACAAAAATTACGGTTGCAAAGGTATGGCCGCTGGGAAAGCTGTAGCCGCCGACCTTTTCTAATCGATGAGCGGGACGCGGCCGCATTACGCTGGTCTTAAAGAAAATTACCAGCAGATATCCCACAAACTGCATTGCGCCATACCACATGCTGCTGCCAAGCTGTTTTTTCCACCATAAAATCAGCATCATCACCAGCGTTATCGGTCCTAAAAACTGGGGCGAGCCTAGCGCGGTGATAAAAAGCATAATACGAGTCTTCACGGCGGTAATTGGCAGCGTTAAAGCAAACCCAGCCTGGTCCATGGTTTTGATCTGGGAGTCATGACGCAAAACGGCAAACATGAAAGCCAGAAAAAACAAACCGCAGACAACGCCAAAATCAATCCAACGCGACTTTTTCATAATCAAAATCCTCTCAAAACTTTGCATCTAGGATAATATTTTACTATTTTTTCATTCCTTTACCAATGCCTAATCCGCGCCAATTATTCCTTCTGATCGTAATTTTGCTAAGTCAACACACGTTTGACCGCCAAGCCATAACCAACTAAAAAAACAGCCAGACTCGTCAAAAACGCGTCGGCTGTTTTAAGATCTTATTACGCCTTTTCAACCAAACAGGCCACGCCCATGCCGCCGCCAATGCACAGACTGGCAATCCCGGTCTGGGCATCAAGATCCTGCATTTCATGAATCAGCGTTACCAAGATTCGTGCTCCAGAACAGCCCACCGGATGACCCAGCGCTAATGCACCGCCACGTGGGTTGACGCGCCGTTCGTCCAGTTTGAGTCGGCGCAGACAGGCAACCGATTGTGAGGCAAAAGCTTCGTTGATTTCATACAGATCAACATCTTCACGACTGATTCCTGTCTCGTTGAACAGTTTTTCAATTGCATAGGCCGGTCCCAATCCCATGTATGCCGGATCAATACCGACCAGGGTTGCCGCCTGCCACTCTGCTAACGGCTGCAGCCCATATTCCTTGACTGCCGATTCAGAAGCCAGCATGACGGCCGCCGCCCCATCGTTAAGTCCCGAGGCATTCCCAGCTGTAACTGTTCCTTGACTGGCAAAAGACGGCTTTAATTTCTGTAATGCTTCAATTGAGGTATCCGCGCGCGGTGCCTCATCATTTTTAACGATCATCGTACCTTTGCGAGTCTGAACCTCGACTGGGACGATTTCGCGATCAAAGGCATGATCTTTTTGTGCCGCCACTGCTTTTTGATGACTGCGCAAGGCAAACTCATCTTGTTCTTGACGACTGATTTGATCAAGTTCAGCCACGTTTTCCGCGGTAATTCCCATTGGATAGCCGTTTTCGACATCAATCAAGGCATCTTTTTGCAAGGCATCAATCAGCTGACCATCACCAAAACGATAGCCGCCCCGAGCCTGATTTAAGATATACGGTGCCCGCGACATACTTTCCATACCACCAGCAATCACGACCCGCGCTTGCTTTGATTGAATCAGACTGGCTGCCAGATTAACGCTTGACAATCCAGAGCCACAGACGTCATTAATCGTAATTGCGGGCGTGGCATAGTCTAGGCCTGCCTTGATTGCAGCCTGACGAGCTGGATTCTGGCCAGCACCGGCTTGAATCACGTTGCCCATTAAAACCTGATCAACGGCCTCTTTGGTTACGCCGCTGTCTTTGACGACGGCAGCAATTGCAGTTGCACCAAGCTCTACAGCAGAAACGCCAGCCAAAGACTTGCCAAATTTGCCGATTGGCGTTCGCCGAGCAGCAACGATATATGTTTTTTCCATCAAATTCCCCCACAGCATGAAATCTTGCAAACGTATCCTAGTTTATCGATTTTCACCGTTTAGTGCAATTAATTGCCCCATAAACTGGTGGCTACCTTTTGAGCTGAGGCTTTATCAATCGCGAATTGTCCAAAAGATGATTAATGATTGTTAATCTCAGCTGAATATATGGTAAAGTTTTTTATGAATACGTGAGGTGAATAATATGTTTTGGATAATTGCAACCGGCTGTGTGCTGCTGGCCGTTTTAATGCCGATCTACTGGAAACGTCATCCAGAAATCAAGACCACGCCTAAGGGACTGCGAATCTTTAAAGCAGTTGCCTGGGGGCTGGCTGCCGTCATGATTATCTGTGCTCTGTTATTTGAGCAGAAATAATCAAACCAGCATCCCGTTGCCAGCCGATTTCAGCAATATAAAAAACAGTGCCATTGCAAGCTTAATCATCAGCCTGCCGTAGCACTGTTTTGGTTTTATCTTAGTTGCGTTTGCGCAGTTCAGCCCGAATATTGGCAACATCACTGGCTTTACTGGTAAAGATCAAGTGGTCGCCAGGTTCGATCACCGTCGTCCCCCGTGGAATCAGCCACTGCGTCCCGCGGCGAATCCGACTGACCGTCATCTGATCGATAAACGGCAGAGCCTGCAATTGCTGACCTGTATAACGACGATTGCGGACTACGACTTCATAAAGCCCGGCTTCGGTACTGTTAAGCATCGTCATAATAGATGGCGATTCAATCAAAGCCCGTAAGACACTGGTTTGTACGTTGTAGACATTAAAGATCTCAACACCCATCTTTTGCAGCTTGTTGCGCTGGTCCTCATCCAGATTGCGCTGATTTTGACCGGCGATTACGCGGTTGACGTGATGCGCTTTGGCAAGTTTAGCCAGCCGGAAATTCTTGGCATCATCCAGATAGTCAATCGCCATAATGTCACAGTCAAAAAACTTGCCCTTTTCTAAGGCGGCTTCGCTTAGTTCCGGCAGATAGGTCAGATTTTTAACTTCACTGTCATAGGTTTTATAATTGTCCTGACTGTCCGTAACCATTCGTACCTCATACCAGTTACGCGACAACTGCTGAGCGACAGGAACACTGAAGACGTTCATACCCAAAAAGACGACGCGCTGTTTGAGCTTGTCTTCTGGTGCGAGACGGTAGACCGAGTTAAAGACGATTGGCGCAATAATGCAGACAATTACTGCCGCCAAGACAAAGGCATCTGACTGTGTCGCGGTAATGGCATGCAGATTGCGTGCGACCTGCAGCGTTGGCAGAACCAAGGTGATCGTCGTAACCAGCAGGAACCCGCCAGCAAATGCATTCCGCCCATTGAAGCGCTGCCGAAAGACCAGCATTGGCGTAATCTTTGCCAGAATAAAGCAGACTACCAGTACTGGAATCAGCGCCAGAGCATGCGAATTGGTCAGCAGCGTGCGCAGATTCAGTTTGACACCGGTCATCAAAAAGAAGATCGGGATGAAAAAGCCGTAGCCGATTGAGGTGAGCTTGTCTTGAGTGGCCTCACTGGGCTCAAGCAGTTTCATTACCATCCCGGCTAAAAAGGCACCCAGGATGTTTTCGGCTCCCACCGTCTCTGCCAGCGTCACCAGCGTAAAAATCAGAAAGAAAGCCAATCGAATGTCCAGCTGCGTTGTTGCTTTGGTAACCTTGTTAAACCAGATAAATGGCTGCTTGAAGCGATGCAGCAGCAGAATCGCCGCCAAAAACAGCAGCACGATCATCCATAAGCGCCCAGCATTGCCACCGTTGATCGAGGCATATACCGTCAGTGAAAGCATGGGAACGATCTCGCCTAAGACCGCCGTCAAAAGAATCGTCTGTCCCATCGGCCGGCTGAGGATTTCTTTTTCCTTCAGCGTGGCAATCACTACGCCAAGCGCCACCGTTGAAAAGATGATCGTCGCCAACAGAACGTCATTGAACATCCCCGTTGCCTTCAATGCCATTCCGAGAATAAACGCCGTCAGCATGATGCCAACAAATGAGGCAACCGCCAGATTAACCGGTGACTTTTTGTCTTTGGGTGCCCCAGGCCGCTTTTTGAACAAGCTGAAGTTGATCTCCATCCCTGACAAAAACATCAAGACGATCACGCCCAGGCTAGATAAAAAAGTCAGGTCACGGGTTTGCACGACCAGATTAAAACCGCTTTTACCCAAAATGATGCCCACGATAATCTCGGCCACCGCGGTAGGTACGCTGGCAACCCTAAAGCGCGCCATCAATATTGGAATCAGCAGGGCTGAAAACATAATAATAAACATTGAAAGCTGTTCCATTATTTAATTTCCTCCACTTTTTGTTTAATTTTATTGATTGTTTGGGTTAAAATAAATACATAAAGTTACAAAATCCAAATAAGGGGACTTGAAAATGTCACAAAAACTATCGGCATGTACCAGCATTCTGATTGGTAAAAAGGCCAGTCGCGATGGCTCAATCATGATCGGCCGCAATGAAGATGCCAAGGCAGCCTGGCCAAAACGCCTGGTTGTTCACGCACGCGGCGAGATGCCATCTCAATTCGTTTCTAAAGATACCAAACTTGAGCTGTCGCTGCCTAAGATCAGTGCTCGCTATACGGCAACGCCAGAATGGACCGACAAGTACGGCCTATTTGAAGAAGCCGGCATCAATGAATACGGTGTGGCCATGAGTGCGACCGAAAGCGCCTATTCCAACGATCTGGTGTTAGGCTATGATCCACTCGTTAAAGAAGGCTTAAACGAAGAGGCCATGGTTACGGTTGTTTTGCCATACGTCAAGACTGCTCGCGAAGGGGTGCAAAGACTTGGCGAGCTGGTTGCCAAATACGGAACCGGCGAAACCAATGGCATTTTGTTCGCTGACGATGACGAGGCCTGGTATCTTGAGACTGGCGCTGGTCACTACTGGGTTGCCCAGCGGATTCCCGATGACTGCTATGCTGTCGTTGCCAATCAATTAGCCATCCAGGAGATTGATTTTAACGATCCAGACAACTTCATGTACCATCCTGGCATTCAGGAATTCGTCGAAAAGAACCACCTCAATCCGCACCCTGGTACCTTTAACTTCCGCCAGATCTTTGGTACGGCTGACCGTTCAGATGCCGTCTATAGTGAGCCGCGCGTTTGGTATGGTCATCAAATGTTCAGTCCAAAAGCTGCGCAAAACGAACAGCCGGAAGCTACCGACCTGCCGTTTTTGATGAAGCCTGAACGCAAGCTGTCAATCTTTGACGCCCAGGCCTACCTTGGCTCCCATTATGAAGGGACGCCGTTTGATCCAATCGGTACCGGTTCGGATGAAGAAAAGCATCGCTACCGTCCCATCAGCCTGGCTAAAACACAGGAAGCCCACATTCTGCAGACATCCCGCGCCTCCAAAAACAGCATTCACTGGATTGCCATGGGGGTTGCCAATGAATCAACGTTTGTTCCATTCTTCAGCAACATCAACGACACCCCAGCACCATACAAACGAGGCAAGCTGCCGGCTCAGCTCAACTCGGCATACTGGATCTTTAAGCATGCCAGCGTTTTAGTCGACAGTCACCTGCACGATTTTCTGCCAATGCTTCGTGATGTTCAAAAAGACTGCAACGCCAAGGCCATTGCCATGATTCAGGCAACCGACGAAAAGGCAGCTGGTCTGGCCGGCGCCAAACTGACCAACTATTTGACGCGTCAGTCAGAAAACTTCGCAACCGACGTTTTAAATGCCTACCGTCAGCTGAGCCTCGAACTGATCACCAAAATGACTGATTACTGTCCTTTGAATTTTAACACAGATGAAAACCTGTAATAAATAATCTCATCTTGATAAAAGACTGACGGTGTCCTGCACACATGTCAGTCCTTTTTTAAATCAGTACTCAACTTCTTGACTCTTTGATTGATCGTTTCAGAGTCTGTGGTAATTTCTTTTTTATAACGATTAAATAAGCTAAAATAGTTAAGTATGTTCAAAATGTCTGGCTGATGCTGCTCAGTCTGGCAGATTAACTTAAAGCGAGGTTTTTTAAATGATCGGAATCTGGGCCAACGTTGGCGCGGTAGTTGTCGGTACTGCAATCGGCTGTTTTTTTAAGCAGTTCTTACAGAAAAAATACATTGAGACCCTCTGGATAGCATTAGGCTTCGCTGCTCTTGGCGTTGGACTGCAGTCGGTCATCAGCAACATGCCTAAAAGCAACTACCCGGTCCTTTTTATCATCAGCCTGGCAGTTGGGATCCCGCTAGGCACCTATTGGCAACTGGATGACCGTTCCAACCACTGGCTCAGCACGCGTTTTTCCTCTAAGCTTGGCGAAGGCGTGGCCACGGCAAGCTTTTTAGACTGCATTGGTGCTTTAGGGATCTTAGGACCAGTCGTTGCCGCAACCAATGGCAATCAGACGATGCTTTATACCAACGCCATGCTGACGCTGGTCTGCGGCATTATTTTTGGGACCGGCTTTGGCTGGGGGATGCTTTTAGAAACGCCGATCGTTTTAGTCTGGTTTGGCGGCATCTATTTAATCGCCAAGTTTCTGTCCGCCAGTTTCTTTTCCAATGCCTTCGTGGTTGAGGAATCAATCGTTGGCGGCTTTCTGATTGCCGCGTCTGGCTTCTCGCTGTTAAAAATCAAGGAGTTCAAGACACTGGATATGCTGCCATCCTTATTGGGACCGTTGGTGTTCTTTTTATTTAAAAACATCTTTTAGCCGGATCAGCAGCGATCGGCTTAAATCTGTTCAGCTCTCCTTCATTGATTGAAAAGCCATCACCATTTAAAAACTCGCCTCAAGCGGCTTTTATGCCCTTTGAGACGAGTTTTTTAGCAGTAGCATCCATAAAATGAGTGCCAGCTGTGGTGTACGCGTGGCAGCCAATACATGGAGCGGCTTTGGCGGTAGTTATAGCCATACCAGCCAGAGTAATGAACATGAACAACGATGACAACCACTACCCTCTTGTAGCCAGAGTCAGTCGGTGCGGTTGGTGCCGTAGCCGCTGTACCCGCCGTGCCCGCGATCGGTGCCGAATGAAAGGGCGGGCCTTGGCGATGGCTTCTTGGTATACCAAAGCATCACTGGCATATTGTGTTTTTTTACCCTGCATCAAAAAACGCGTACTGAATTCAAAATCTTCTAAATTCATCTGTCAATTGAAAAGCTTTTTTAACAAAATCAGCTTTTATGATTTTAATTTCATTTTAATATATGCAAATAATTCAGCCTCTTAAATGAATATATACAAATAGTCAACGTTAAAAAAATAATATTTAGTATTCCTACCTAATGTACGAAACGTAAATTAATCAATTCAATTTCTGTAAACAAGCCATGAATTTGCGAATTATTATACAAAGAATAAAAGAGAGTGGGAAAAAACTATATTTTTAGATAAATTTTAGAGAATAGTAATATTAAAAATCGCTGGAAATCAACGTTTTCAGTAACGTGGTTTCTAACGATTCTTAAGTTTTGAGACTTTTTTCCCAGCCTCTAGTATAGTTATTTAGTTTTGTACAGTAAGTGTTACCCAAACCTATGGCAGACAGCTGACTGCCTGTTTAGTAGCATGCATTGAGGTCAGCTTTAACGAATCGTTTACTGTCTGCCCTAAATCATGCCGATCTGATTGAGCCACCCAAGCCTGCTTGTTTGTCTGAACATAGCTCTCGCCAGCCGAGACATTTCCCAGATCAAGCTGTAGCTGATGGTGACGAACCAAGTAGCAAGTTCCATTTTGATCAAAAGCTGCTTGATAGGCTTGCCGATGATTTAAAATTCGGCGCAGCTGTTTTTGATTATCAACCCTAATGTATTTTCCCCGATATCTGCCAGCGCCAAATACCAAATACTGATAGTCATTTGGCGTGCTGGTCAGTTCTGCTTTGGCTGCAGATGATGCTTGATAGCGATAGACGCGATTGATCAACGGATGCGCCTGCATAAATCGATAGCCGCGATACCCCCAAAACGAAACCACTAAAGCTAGCAACAATAATAGAATGATCTCGACAAAACGCTGTTGTCTTTTCATTGTTATCCCCCTGTTTATTTCGGTGTCAGACTACGCGTATCCAGTCTGCACGTCACATTTAGAATAACCTTTTGCAGAGGGATTTTGCAAACATAATTTATGGATTGGAAACTGAAGAGCTGTGACTTACCCGTTTATTTTTACTATTGACGGCATTAGGCTGATCACTGTCCAGTAAATATTCCTCAATCAAATTAATGATCTGGCGATTTTGCGGCAGTGATGAGTGTTGCGCCTTGCTGCCGGTAACCGTCATCTCGGTATAATGCTTGACCTGTTTTTGATAGATATAGCGCCCCGCTCTTACGCTGCCTAATTTAACGATGCCGTCTTCAGTATAGGTATCGGCACCAGAAACTGAGTAGACATCCATGCTTGATGGCAGCTTATCACGATGCTTTAAAAAGTAGGTATACATCTGCGTTGGATTGCTGGTTGAGCTTTCATTAAGATTAAATGGCGAGCCAACCGTCATCAACCGTTTGATTTTTACATAGTCTGAATAATCTGAGTAGTATTTTTCCAGCCATAGGGTCCAGATCAAACCACCGTTGGAATGACCAAACGCTTTAAAATTATTAAACTTATATTGATCAATCAGTTCATTAAAGGCTTCATCAAACATTTTGGCCTGTTTCTTGATGTTGTCATAGCCATCATGATTGTTTTGAAAACCCACGACAATAATCGGTTCGTTGTCGCCACTGCTGATCTTGCCAGTATATGTAATCTTACCGCTGTTGTAGACCTCCAGCTTTAATAGACTGTGCTTGTGACTGGTGTCTTTATTAAGCAGCGTCACCATTTTATCAAAGCGATTCTTGGTTGCCGAACTGCCTGGAATCATAATGACCGGCGACATATGAGCCTTGCTGCGCTGTGCCAGATAGTGGTTGTTGTCTTTCATCCAAAAGTAGGCCGGAAACGCCAGGACAATCAGCAAGACTACGACAAAAATCAATAAGCGCATGCTGCGTTGGCACTCTTTATCATTAATAATCAGCATTATGCCACCGCCTCGATCTGTTGTGTTTTAAGTTCAGCACCAAGCGCCAACCGAACGAATGGGATATATACCCAGACATCAAAAATCAGTAGCACCAATGAAAACAGCAGTGCCTCCCAATCACCATTGGAACCGATAAATGCCGCCAATGGTCCAGGAGTCCCCATTGGCAGAGGATAGGGCGTTGCCGGGATCAGATGCATTAAGGTTGCCAAAGCGCCTAACAAAAGATTAGCCAAGGGCAGCAAGAGATAAGGCAGCAGAAAGACCGGATTTAGGATTACTGGCAGACCGGTCATCAAGCCATAGCTGCTGTTAAACAGGGTCGGCAATAGGTTCCAACGTGCCAACCGCTGAATTTCCGGCTGCCGGCCGACGATGATCAAGGCAATCACTAACGCCATCATGACTCCATCACCACCAAAGTTGGCAAATGAGCTGTAAAGCGTAGAAGTTAGGCATTTATATGGCACGTTCCAGCTTGAGCCATGCTGAAAAGCGTAGTTCAGATTGGCCGCCGCCGCGCCGGTCAATCCCTGAGCAGCCATGTTGATCGTTGGTCCGCCAATGCCTAGCCAGCTCATCAGTAACGAAACGGCAATCAAAGGAAGTGCCACCCATAGCGACTGATTGCCCTGACCAAAATTCTCCAACCAGGTATAGGCAAGATCCAGCCAGGAACTTAACGTCAGCCAGTTGAACAACGCTCCTAAGACCGCGCCGACTGCCAGCGAAAAAAACAGCGGACGGATAGCATTCAGAGCCCGCTGCTGCATTTTTTCCAGCGTCTCAATCGTCTGATCGCTGGGCTCGCCGCCTTTTCCCAGCCAACGATAGACCTGTCCAACACCATAGCCAACGATCAGCGCAAACAACACACTGCGCACGCTCAAAAGATTCCAGTCAAATGAGATCATGTTGGGATTGCTTGTACGCGTATAGCGAAAGGCCAGCAAAAGCATGGTGGCAAAACCGGTCATCCCTGCCATCGGTGCATCCTGATGATAAAGTTTGGCAGTATAGCGGGCCGCAGCATAGGCAGCCATCACGCCAAACATCCCAAACGTAATCTTGGCCAGACCGCCCGTCAGCCCCGTAATGCCTGTCCAAAGCCAGTCTGGCATGATGTCGCCCAGATCGGCAATATTAAAGAAAAAACTATCCGTGGCAAAGAAGGCTTTTTTCAGCATCACTGCCAAGGTCCCGACATAGGCGATTGGAAACAGCAGCATCAATGTCTGCCGGGTAATTTTGATAAACGAGTGCTGATTGAAACGCACCGTCCACTCCACTAATCTGTTCAGCATAGCTTCACTTCACTTCTTAAAAGATTGTTTAGGCTTAGTATACCGCGAACCGGCTGATAACAGCATGCTCGCAAAAATAAAAAGGTTCATGGCTGACGATTTCAGACCATGGACCTTTTTAGCTACCAGCTGGCTTTTTTGACGCCCGGCAGCTGACCTTTGTGTGCCAGCTCACGGAAGTTCAGCCGTGACAAGCCGAATTTGCGCATATAGGCATGCGGACGGCCATCCAAGCGGTCACGGTGATGCAGGCGCACCGGTGCCGAATTGCGCGGCAGCTTGGACAGACCAATATAGTCACCGGCGGCTTTCAGTTCGGCGCGCTTGGCCGCGTACTTTTCGACCAGCGCTTCTTGATGCTTGAGCTTGGCAATCTTAGACTTTTTTGCCATTTTCTACCCTCCATATTTAATGTAGATTTTGATTAAAAATAAGATTTTTACATTTGCATAGTCATTCGTTGGCTATTATGCCAATTTGCGTTTTTGAATGCAAATTTTTTGCCTTACTTTTTGTAATTAAATCAGATTAAATTGGAATCTGGCAAAAAAGCGACCATTAGTTGGTCAATATGTCAGGAACGCTTCTTAACTCGTTTGGCATAAGCCTGATACTCAGCCAGATAGTCCCATTTGCGATTGATCTGATCAAGCAGCTCTTGATCATGCGTATTGACCCGGCCAGTTTCAAGCGTCCGCTTATAAAGTTCCAGGTAAGGAATATCTGATTCAACAGCCAGCTCATATTCCGATTCACGATCATAAGGTACGTGCCGATAGTCCAATTCAGCAATCCCATCATCGTCAACCTCCAAGATCAGATAATGAGCCCGCGTATCGTGCTGCAGCGGCCACCAGCCATTAAACGGCTCTCCGACCGATCCCGGATTCAAGATCAAGCGCTCATCACTGGCATAGCGCATCAGACTGTGATGAACGTGAGCATAGATCGCCACGTCTTGCTGATCGAAATTTTCAAACAGCTGATCAAAATGCTCAACTGGATTGGTAGGAAACAGCGCCTGCCCCATGTTGAGCGTCGGCAGATTATGCGAAATGCCAAACGTTAATTTGCCAGTCTGCTTTTGAACATGCAGCGGCCAACTGGCAATCTCATCAATCACAGCGGCGGAAACATGCTCGCCAACGTACTGTGCCAAACGAGCAAAATAGATTCGCGAGGGCTTTTCAAGATCCATCTGTCCCCGCACGCCCTTGACCGTTAAATCATCCCAGTTGCCGCGTACCATTACGCTTGGCTGCATTTTTTTAATCAGCTGCCAGATCTCCATTACGCCTGGGCCGGGCATCAGCAGGTCGCCAATAAACCAATATTCATCAACACTATGGCGCAGACTGTCTGCATACATTGCCTGCAAAGCATGCAGATTGCCGTGCACGTCGGAAAATACCGCGATTCGCTTGCTCATCATGTCACCTCATTATTTATTCACAAGAACAATCATATCAAACCTGACTGACCTCTGAGCAAAAAAATCGAAAAATCATCCAGGTGGACTTGTTTTGCATGACGCTTTCAATGCTAGACTAGATTGGTATGAAATTATATCTTTAATCTACTTTTGTTGCTTGATATTTTATGAAAGGAAGTCTGTTATGTCCGCAACCAATATCGACGCGCGCACTCGCCACAGCGTAACGATCATCCTGCTGGTTGCCAGTTTCATCAGTCTGGCAAGTCAAACTATGATGGTTACCGCCTTGCCAGTGATTAAAAACGATCTGCACGTTTCGCTAAATGCCGCTCAATGGCTGACGACCGGCTACACGCTGCTGATCGGGGTTATCACGCCATTATCGTCAAACATCTATGAACGCTTTACCAACCGCAGCGTCTTTTTATCAACGGTTGGGACCTTCATCATCGGCACGCTGATTGGCTGCTTTGCAAATAATTTCTGGCTGCTGCTATTGGCACGCTTGGTTCAGGCCTGCGCTGGCGGAATCTTAATGACGTTTCAGATGACGACGATGATTACCATCTATCCACCTGAAAAGCGCGGTTCCGTTTTGGGAATGTCTGGTCTGGTGATTGCTTCTGGACCAGCTTTGGGACCTTCTTTATCGGGACTGATTCTGGAATACTTCTCATGGCGCTATATCTTTATTTTTGTCTTGCCATTAATGCTTTTGGTATGGCTGGGCGCGTTCTTTAAGATGCCCAACTTTTCTCAGCCACGCCCCATCAAGATCGATCTGGTGTCGGTCTTGATCTCATTAATCGGATCATCACTGATTCTAGGCAGTCTGACCGTCTTTGAGCTCAACTTGCTGATTGGCCTGGCGATGCTGCTGATTGGGCTGATCATTATCTGGTTCTTTATTAAACGCCAGCTGCGAATGGCCGATCCAATGCTGAAAGTCCAGATCATTCGCTACCCTTCGTTTCGAATGATGACGGCAGTCGGCTGCTGCGCATTTATGATTCTGCTGGGAACCGAGCAACTGTTGCCGATCTTTACTCAAAACGTGATGCATATCGGCAGCTTTGAATCTGGTTTAATTCTGTTGCCTGGCGCCATCTGTAATGCCTTGTTTGCGCCAATTGCTGGTCGGCTCTACGATCAATACGGTCCTAAATGGCTGATTACGACTGGCGGCATCTTGACGCTTTTGGCTTCGATTCCGCTGGTTCATGTCAGTGCCCACATGCCGGTCTGGGTCTTGACTGTTGCCTATATGATTCGATTGATCGGCAACTCATTTTTGTTCAACCCTGCTCTTTCCGAAGCCTTCTCGCAGCTGGCACCCCAAGAAAACAGTCACGGAACGGCTCTTAACAATACGCTGCGGCAAGCCTGCGGGGCAGCTTCAGTCACGCTTCTGGTCGTTATCTCCGGTTTGCCGGCTTCTTTGACGATGGGCGTTCGAGCTGCCATGTGGGTAACCGTTGTCCTGGCTGTTTTGATGCTGGTGATCTTTTATCGCTACCTTAGCTGGCAGAATCATCAGCGGATCTAAGCCTGCTCATTGATTTAGCTACAATCTGTTTGGAAGGTGATCTTTTGGAAGACTCAAACATCGGTACCCATCACGAATTACCCAGCAAATGGCACCAGACCTTTTATACGCTTTGGCTGGGCTGCTTTGTTACCGGGATGGGATACTCGATGACGATGCCGTTTATCTCGCTTTTTATCAATGAGCTGGGAAATTTCTCTCGTTTTGAGCTCAACTTATATTCGGGGATGGCATTTGCCGCCACGTTTATTTCCCAGGCAATCGTCTCGCCATACTGGGGCAGTCTTGCCGATCGCAAGGGCCGCAAACTGATGTGTATGCGAGCTTCTGGCGTCATGGCATGCACGATTTTTATTACTGGGCTTTCGGTCAACGTCTGGATGATTATCGGCATGCGCTTTTTACAGGGCGCGTTCTCTGGGTATATCAATAATTCGATCGCGCTGATGGCCGGTGAGACTCCGCACAGCAAATCAGGCTGGGTAATGTCGGCTATGACGACGGCCGGGGTTACCGGCAACCTGATTGGACCGCTTTTGGGTGGAGCCTTGTCTGGCGCCTGGGGCTATCGAATCCCGTTTTTCATTACCGGCGGCTTGATGTTTGGCGTTTTTATCGCTACTTCATTTTTAGTCAAGGAAAAATTTACGCCGATCAAAAAAGAGAACATGAAGCCAATACAGGCATTGATGGGCCAAATCGACAACCGCCAATTGATCGTGGTTATGTTTATCACGACCATGCTGGTACAATCATCAGTGATGTCGATTAACCCGATCGTATCGCTTTATGTCAAGGAAATGATGCATGATACCGGCAATATTGCCTTTGTTGCCGGTATCGTTGCTGCCACGCCCGGACTGGGAAATCTGGTGGCTGCTTCTAAAGTCGGTCATACCATGGATCGAATCGGCCCCAAAAAAGTTTTGACGACTGGACTGATTGTCGCGGCCGTGCTTTTTATCCCGATGACTTTGACCAATTCGCCTCGGATGCTTGCGTTCTGGCGCTTCTTGCTTGGTTTTGCCAATGCTGCTTTAATGCCGGCTGCGCAGACGATTCTGACGTTGGAAGTGCCAACCGAGGCGTTTGGGCGCATCTTCAGCTATAACCAATCATTCCAGGCTGCCGGCGCTGTCTTGGGCGCGCTGCTCGGCTCAACCATCTCTGGCCTGTTCAGCTATTCAGCCGTCTTTGCCATTACCGGCTGTACCCTGCTGCTGGACTTTTTGTTGGTCTATCTGACACAGCACCGCGCTAAAGCTATCAATTAAAGTCAAAAGCATCACTTACCGTTATTGTCAAGTGATGCTTGTTTCTAATGTTAATGATACATTCAACCGCCTGCTTCTTTACTAAGAAACGGGCGGTTTTAATTATGTTCAGTCTGATTTCAAATACGGCATAAATCAGCAGCAATAACAGCTAGGAATTGGCGATGCCGTGCATGACCAGACTCGTTCCTTCATCAGCTGCCGTATGCGGATCAAAGTGCTGACCAAATAAAATCATCCTGGTCGTATAGCCCAAAATCGTTGAAATCATTAACTGAACGATACTTTCCATCGTCAGGCCTTCACGAATCTTGCCCTGCTTTTGATAGTATTCAAATACTTCAATGAAGGGCGTGGCAACTTTGGCAAAGGCATCAACTACTTCTTGGCGCAGATGTGGCTGTTCCAAAAACGATCCATACATTAACCGAGCAAAGTTGCGATTGTTATCAACCAACTCCAGCCGATTCAAAAAAATCTCATGAACCAGGTCGTTTAATTCCGGATATTGCCGCGTCAAGACATTTTGTGCGAAATCAACTGCTACTTGAGGAATTACCAATTCGCGAATCGGTGTCAGAATCGCCGTTAAAATCGCTTGTTTGGTCTTAAACTGCTTATAGACCGTTCCTTCAGCAACACCGGCTTTTTGGGCAATCTGCCGCGTACTGGTCTGGTTAAATCCCTGCGTGGCAAACAGCTCCATGCTGGCTCGTAATACTGCCCGCTGACGCTGGGTTATATCCATCTTAGCCAGCATGTTTTCAAAAATATCTTCAGCCATCTCAACAGCTCCTTTAAACTGGACGATATTTTCTCAAAGATACCACATTCAGACAGATAAATAAAACGGCAAATACAATGAGACTGCCCAATTCATTGCCAACCTGCAGCAGACCAGCACCTTTTTCAATAATATCGGTCATCGCCGTGGATCCATAATAAAGCGGAGTGCAATATCCGATCAGCTTCAACCAATGCGGCATGGTATCAAACGGAATCAAGCCTGAGAATAAAAGCTGCGGAATAACGACGATTGGTACAAACTGCATCATCTGGAACTCTGATTGAGCAAATGCCGATATCAAAAGACCTAAGGTGAGCGCAACCAACGCAACTAGAATATTGGTTAAAAAGACGCCGCTGAAACTGCCCAAAACCTGCATTTTAAAAATCCAGATGCTAAAGCCAACGATGATCAAGGTCTGTACGATCGCGAACGTGCCATAGCCAAGGATATAGCCGCCGATCAATTCACCGCGACGAATCGGTGTTGCCAAGACCCGATCCAGCGTGCCGCGTGTCCGTTCTCTAAGCAGTGCAATTCCTGAAATTAAAAAAACAAAGAAGAACACGATAAAACTGATCATAATTGGAAAAATCGCATCGAAATAAGTCGAAGCGGCACTGCCATATAGATACTTAACCGCAACTTTTTTCTCGGCCGTTGACTGACCGCCAACAGATAGCTGCCTGCCTGTCGCTGGTAGTTGAGCAAGCAGTGTTTGGAGCATTGCCTGCTGCTGTTTGATTATTCATGTCTGGTTCTGCAGTGCCAGTTTGATCTTAGCCAGACTGAGGCCTTGGCGAATCAGCTTGCTTTGCGACGGATTGTTATTCGCCAATGTCAGCGTTAATTTATCATCATGTTCTTTTAAAACGCCCGCGTAATCACTTTTCCTGATCAGCTGGCGTGGCGTTTGCCGTTCGTTTTTGGCAAGTTTGACGACCTTGAGATGTTTGGTGCCGTCAACTGCCTTAACCAATGAAGCATCGACATTCTGTGTCGCCAGGACGGTCGTTTGCGTGGCATTGGTCTGAAACATCGCCCAAATCAAAGACAACATCAGCAACGGTCCAAACATCATTAAAGCCAGCGTGCGTCGATCACGCAGCATTTCCAAAATAACTCGCTTAAAGACTGCTAAGATGCGCATCTTGAATCCTCCCTGCTTTTAAGAATACTTCTTCAACGTTATCAACGGCATACCGCTGTTTCAGATCAAGCGGTGTGCCGGCAGCAATCGCCTCACCATTTCGAATCATCAAAAGCTGCGTGGCCTGTTCAGCATCCTCCATTACATGCGTTGTCATCAGAATCGTTTTGCCGGCTGCTGCCAGCTGCTTTAACTCCTGCCATATCTGGATCCGCAGCTCGGGGTCAATTCCCACGGTCGGTTCATCCAAAATCAAAAGCTCACTGGTTCCCAACAGCGTAATTGCCAATGAGAGCCGCCGCTTCATACCGCCAGAAAAGTCAGCCACGCGTCGATCCAGAAACGACTGCAGACTAACCACCCGCGCAACTCGCTCAATCTCCGCAACAGTCTGCTGATGCGGCATTTTGCGCAGGCTGGCAAAGAACTGGAGATTTTCACGGGCTGTAAGCGTATCGTATAGAGCATCCGTCTGTCCCATATAGCCAATCTTTTCCAGCAGGTGTCGATTCGGCATGGCTTGGCCAAAAACGCGTACCGTGCCGCTCATTGGCTTGATCATCCCCATAATTGCCCTAATCAAGGTGGTTTTGCCCGAACCACTGGGACCAAGCAGCCCAAGAATCTCACCAGGACGAACGATAAGATTGATGTTTTTGACTACGGGTTTTTGCTGATAGCCAATCTGGAGGTCGGTAATTGCAATCGTATTTTCCATTGTTTCCCTCTTTTCATTAAGTGAGTATGCACTCATTATAGCGGACGTTAAGGTGAGTTGAAACTCACTTTTCAGCAAAAATTAAAACGGCTGGTCGCCGAATGCTTTAATCTAGCGAATCGCTCAGCCGGCTTGATCAGCAGCATGTTTCTGTTGACCAAAATAAAAAAGTAGCCGGAAAGCCTTTATATCAAGGTTTTCTCTAGCTACTCTCGGAATTAGGAAAATTTGAAGTGTGCCAGCGCTTGCCGACGCTGACAGCTAATTAGAAGTCTACGTTCGCAGATAGATTTCTAACTATACGCAATATTATACGAATAAAATCACCGCTTGTCATTAGGCATGTCAACTAAAATTTTCCATTGCACTTGTTTTATTCGCCTAATTCGCCTGGGTCATCATTGCCGCGCAAAAGCCGATGGACGCCTAAAGCCTGGTAGAGCTCGAATGATTCAGGCATGACGCCGGGAACAAAGCCAAATCGATTGCTGATCTTATTCAGCCGGTATTTGATCGTATTTCGGTGAACGTAAAGCAGATCACCAGCCTGCTCTATATTCTGTGGCGTATCAAGCAAAAAGGCCATTAGTGTTTCTACCAGATTATGCTGCATGGAGTCCAACCGTTTTTGCCAACGAATGACCTCAGTGCCTTCTTCCTGCAGCTCTCTTTGACAGCCCCGCGCAAACTCTAAATCAGCCTGATTCAAAAACAAGCGATATGGCAAGATCGTACGGGCCGCTGGCAAGTATTGACTGACCAGCTGATACAGTCTTTGAATGCCGCCAACGCCATCAACCAGGGCGGCTTCGACTACGACACATTGAGCAGCCAATTGATGATCGTCCTTCTTAAAGTCAGTTTCCCAATTCTGCCAGTTTTGATAGGAAGGCGTCTTTTCCAACAATACGATCAATTGGTCATTATACCAGTCACTGATCAGCTGGTCGGTATATTGCTCAGTCAGTTGATCAACCCATTTTTTCATCTTAGCTTTGTTAACGTCATTCGGACAGCTGACAATCAAGGCAGCCTGCGTATTTTTAGGCTCAAAACGGTACTGGCGACCAAGTTTGGCGGCCCGAACGATCTGTCCTTGAATGATGGCGCGAATCAGATTTTGATCATCTTGATTCTGCCCGCCCCAAAGATTCAAGGCCGTCTGCAGCGTTTCAGCCACTCGCTCGCACGTCAGATTGGTTACCGTCTGGCGGCCAACGAACAAGACCGTCTCCTCACTGTTTGGCAAGCGCCAATGCGTAATCTTCATACCATCAGATGTAGTTACCGGCAGCTCGCCATTCATATTAATTTTTTCAACCACGTTCAAGAGACTTTCCCAGTTGACAACCGCTTCTTTAGGCCAGTTTTCACGATACACGATCTCGCCTTGGTCATCGATAACTGCCAATGAAGCCTGTATCTGTTCGGCCAAAAGCTTTAGGACCTCGCCAACGCTGCGCCGATATTCCGGCATTGCCGAAACGCGACCGATAATTGTCGGTGCAAAGCTGGGATGACGCATCCGATCTTGGAAAATCGCAAACATGATTTCAGAGATAACGGCACTATAGGTCATGTTCTTTTGCGTTTCCTGGGCAAAAATCATTAAAAATCTGAGACGATCAGCCGTTTCCTTGATTTCAGTAAGGAGACTTGGTACCCGCTCACCAACATAATAAATTACCACGCCAACACAACCAGTTTTGGCCAGCTGTTCGATTTTAGTGCAATCCGTTACCAGATCATAGTTGTCTTGTTCAATTGAGGTCAGCAGCAGCTGTTCATTAGCCGAATTTTCCGGCTGATAGAGTTCTCGTTGGGCCACCGACGTCGCTGTAAAGTCGATTACCGATACTGTTGAAACTATTCGATCCAGCCCTGCTTCGCCTGCTGCGATGTGTGATCGCGACAGGGTTGGCAGTTTCAATAGGTCGCGAACCCGGACACTCATATTCTCCACTCCCAATTCTAAATTAAAAAAATATTAGAATTATGATACCATATTCTAAATAAATCCGCAATTTCTCATTTAATAATAAAAAAAAGACCGTTAATTGTCAATTTAACCAGACAAGTACGATCTTTAACATTATCGTTAATTTTTAAAGCTGTGAACCGGTGCCGGAATCGTGCCGCCGCGACTGATCATGGCTGCTGAAGAGGCGTGACTGACATCCATGATTGGCGCATAGCCCAGCAGACCACCAAATTCAACCGTATCGCCAACCTTTTTGCCAGGAACTGGAATGACCCGGACTGCCGTTGTTTTGGCATTGATCATCCCAATTGCGGCTTCATCGGCAATCATCCCGCTGATGGTTGAAGCTTCGATATCACCCGGTACTGCAATCATATCAAGCCCGACCGAGCAGACCGCCGTCATGGCCTCTAGCTTGGAAACGTTCAAGTAGCCAGCATTCACGGCTTTGATCATCCCAGCATCTTCAGAAACCGGAATGAAAGCGCCGGAAAGTCCGCCGACATGACTGCAGGCCATAATGCCGCCTTTTTTAACAGCATCGTTAAGCATTGCCAAAGCTGCGGTCGTTCCATGCGCGCCAACGCTTGAAAGCCCGATTTCTTCCAAGATTTCGGCAATTGAGTCGCCAATCGCTGCCGTGGGGGCCAATGAAAGGTCAACAATTCCAAATTTGGCGCCTAGACGCTTGGCCGCCGTGGTACCAACCAATTGCCCCATCCGAGTAACCTTAAAGGCCGTCTTTTTGATGGTTTCGGCTACGACGTCCATTGATTCGCCCTTAACCTTTTCAAGGGCTGCCTTGACAACCCCTGGACCCGAGACTCCACAGTTGATGACGACATCCGATTCGCCAACGCCATGAAAGCCCCCTGCCATAAACGGATTATCTTCGACCGCGTTGCAGAAGATCACCATCTTGGCATTGTTCATGTAGTCCAGTTCGGAAGCTTCTTTAACGACTTCCCCCATTTCCTTGACGGCATCCATGTTGATCCCCGTTCTTGTGGAGCCAACATTAACGGATGCACAGACCAGGTCAGTCTGCGTCAAGGCTTCAGGCAGCGACTTGATTAGCGTCTTGTCGCCATTTTGGTATCCCTTTTGAACCAGTGCTGAATAGCCGCCAATAAAATCAACGCCTACCGTTTTGGCAGCTCGATCCAAAGCCAGGGCATACTTGACATAGTCGTGATCACCAGAGGCCGCGGCAATCAATGAAATCGGCGTCACCGTGATACGCTTGTTGGCAACTGGAATTCCGAATTCAGTTTCGACTTCCTTGCCAACCCGCACCAGATCCTTGGCCTTTTTCGTAATCTTGTCGTAAATTTTTTGACAGGACCGATCACTGTCGCTGTCGATACAATCAAGCAGCGAGATCCCCATCGTAATCGTTCGCAGATCAAGTTTTTCCTCAGAGACCATGCGAACCGTTTCCATAATCTTTTCAGTTTCCAAAACAGGCCTCCTATAGCTGGTGCATAGCGTCATACATTTCTTGGTTGCGAATGTTGATGTCGACGCCCAGTTTGGTGCCTAAAGCATCCAGTTCTTGGGTCAGCTTTTCAAAATCAGCAGCAGCATCGTCTACATCGACCATCATCATCATCGTAAAGTATCCATCCATAATAGTTTGAGAGACGTCTACGATATTAATGTCATTTTGAGCCAGATAGCTGCTGACCCCTGCAATGATCCCGGTTTTATCCTTGCCAATCGTGGTTAAAATCGCCCGCATAATGTTCCTCCTAAAATCTGCTTAGAAAATGATTATATTTATCTTAACATATTGAGCGAACATTTTTAACCATTCAATCATTAATAGAAGTGAATTTTAATAATTTTTAATAGCGTTCCGATATTTCAGACGGTTAAATCAGAAAAACACGAATGTTATCGCTGTAAAAGACTATTCACCTTTAAAACGGCGAAACGCTTGGCCAAACCGCAGCTTGAACCTAGCCAATAGCTTGGGATCTAGCTGCATTGTTGAAATCAGCGGACTGGCTGGATCATCAGCATCTAATGGCGCCATAATGCCGGTAGTCAATGGCCAAAAAAGTGCAATCTCATCGGGCAGATTCGGATCATCGGGATGGCTGGCCACGTACTCATCGAAAAACAGCGCGATTTGCTGCGTCTGCTCCATAAAATCATACATAGCGGATTCAACTGCCCGCTGCTCGGCATTCTGACGATAGATCACCGCACTGCGCTCCCAGTCATAAAGTCCTGATTTGGTAATCTCATTGAATAAAACAGCCAGCCCGGCCATAAAATCAGTATCATCATCGATTGCTACGCGCATCCCCAAAATCTCAGCATAGGAGAGCTCCGCTACGCCAATCATCTCTTCATCAGCAACCGGATTATAGATCGTGATCGTCCAACGAGAATCAAACTGATCCGGCTTGGCACTATAATCAACCTTTAAAATCTCATCACTGGCAACCGGCTCTTGATTGATCAGTTCCGCAATCACGCAGCGCGCCATAAAAATACCAATCAAAGTTGCACTGTCAGGTAGCGGCAAGCTCGTGTAGTCCGCCAGATCATCCTGCAGGTCTAGCAGTTCGTTTTGATATTTGCGAATCATGGCAGCCTGCTGTTCAGAAGTTAAAAAATCGTTTCCCCATTTACGACCTAATTCATATAAGTAGACATCACTGTTAAGCATTCGGATGATGTCTTGCCAAGTTATCGTTTTCAAAGCTTTCACCATTTTCTTTTCCTAATTCTGGATTGGTATCTCATTTTAACACGTTTCTCAATTGCGAACAAATGTTTGAGAAGTAAAAAAACCAGACCGCTCTTTTCGATCTGGTTTGAATTTAATAGTTTTATCGCTGATAGACAACCTTACCATCAACCAGCGTCAGATCAGCCGTGCCATAGACCTGCTCACCGGTAAACGGATTGTTGACGCCTTTGGAAAGATAATCAGCTTCATTAAGCGTTCGCTGCGTGGTCAAGTCGAAAATCACGATATCGGCTGGCTTGCCCGGTTCCAGATGCCCAGCTTCATGCAGACCAAAAATGTCAGCTGGGTTGGTGCTCATCCAGTTCAGCAGCTGTTCCAAGGTGCAGATGCCGCCCTTGACGAATTTGGTATACATCATCGGAAAAGCCGTCTCACTGCCAGTAATACCGTTAGCTGCCCCCCGCATGTCATCTTTTGGCTTTTCAGCTTGTGAATGTGGGGCATGGTCAGTCGCAATCACGTCAACCGTACCATCAAGCAGTCCCTCAATCAGCGCCTGCCGATCATCTTCATGACGCAGCGGCGGATTCATCTTGTAATATGAGTTATTGGCCGGGATGTCTTGATCAGCCAGCAACAGATGATGTGGTGATGCCTCACAGGTTACGTTGACGCCCTGTGACTTGGCAAACCGTACCATCGCAACGCTTTCCTTGGTAGAAACGTGACAGATATGGTAGTGAACCCCCGTCGCGTTGGCTAAGACCAGATCCCGAGCCACCTGAGCCGATTCCGAAACGCTGGGTGCACCCGGCAGTCCCAGTTCTTCAGCTCGTTTGCCAGCATTCATGATCCCGCCAAACAGCAGCGAATCATCTTCAACATGCGCCGCCAAGATCATCTTTTCTTTGGCGATGCCTTCCATGGCTTGATACATGGTGCCAGCCGTCTGGACACCGCTGCCATCGTTGCTGAAGGCATAAGCGCCTGCCTGCTTGAGGCCATGAAAGTCAACCAGTTCCTCACTGGTCCGTCCATGCGTGATTGCACCATATTGAAAAATATGGATGACCCCTTCTTTTTGATTCAAAGAAGTCTGTGCCTGCATGCGTGCTGGCGTGTCAGGTACCGGATCAACGTTTGGCATGGCGCCAACCGTGGTAAAACCACCATGAGCAGCTGCCTTGCTGCCGGCTTCGATCGTTTCCTTATAGGTTTGGCCCGGTTCTCTGAAATGCACGTGAACGTCAACCAGTCCTGGTGCTACTAATTTATTGGTGGCATCAATCGTTTCATCGGCGGCCGGCAGATCGTTGCCAATTGCCTGAATTTTGTCATCAGCAATTCGGACATCCGTTTTAACCAATTGGCCGTTTACAAAGACCGTACCACCCTTGATCAGTTTTGTCGTCATCTTATTCCAAACCACCCAACTTACGACCGCGCAGAACTGCTTCGATCATTGCCATCCGCATGAAGACCCCGTTTTGCATCTGACGGAAGAAGACGGATTTAGGTGCTTCAACCAGTTCACTGGCCAGTTCAACGCCACGGTTGATTGGGCCTGGGTGCATGATGATGGCATTGTCTTTCATCTTGTTGTAGCGATCTTGGTTCATGCCGTACTTTTCATGGTAGGCTTCTTTGCTGAAGTCCTTTTCGTGAGCATCATCATTGGAAAGCCGTTCATGTTGAACCCGCAGCAGCATGATGGCATCCATCTCGCCAACCAGTTCGTCAACCGGCTTGTATTGACCATACTGCGTAAAGTCTTCATTAAACCAGTATTCTGGACCAGAGAAGTAGACTTCAGCCCCCAGCTTATTGAGCAGCTGAGCATTGCTGCGGGCAACGCGGGAGTGGCTGATGTCACCGATAATGGCAATCTTCAGGCCCTTAAAGGTACCAAACTGTTCATGGATCGTCATCACGTCCAGCAGACATTGTGATGGGTGTTGGCCCGAACCATCACCGGCATTAACGATTCCAATGTTGGCCTGTTCGCCTTCCTTGGTGTCGATAAGTGGCTGATAGTAGTTGTTTTCACTGTGACGAATAACCGCCAGATCAATTCCCAGCGCCGTCATCGTCAACATCGTGTCGTACAGCGTCTCACCCTTCTTAACTGAAGAATGCGTCGGATCAAATGGAATCTCCGTCAAGCCCAGCTTACGTTCAGCCACGGCAAAGCTGGTATGCGTCCGAGTAGAGTTTTCAAAGAAGCCGTTAACGACATAGACCGGTTTGTTCAGCTTTGGCACGGCACCACCACGCTTGAAGTATTCAGCACGAGCAATCAAAGCGTTGACTTCATCAGCCGACAGATCTTCTACGCTGACAAAGTTTTCTAAGCGGACAAGATTCATAGGTTCTAACATTTGAAAAAATCCTTCCTTAAATTCACGAGTAACCGTTTGGACGCTCACTGTCGTCCTTTAAATGGCGGATCAAAAATCCTCCTTTGTGAATTTGCCCTTAAAAAAACGCCACCCTTACTTGAGGGCAGCGTTCAACGAAAACAGCATTCACCATGCCGCAATTTAATTCGTTTCCTTGCTAGCCTCTCTGGACTAAACTTAAAGGACATTCATTCATCGCAAATAAAGATACTCGCTGTTGGTCACTTTGTCAATTGCGTTTTTTTAGTAAATCGTTATGAAAATTCAGCTTTCTAGTTACCAAATGCCTTTATTTCAGCGATTACGACCAATTTTCAAAAAAATTAAAAGCAACGGCCAACTGGCACCAACTGTTTCACTAATCGCTTTATCATCTTTTTTTAATATTTTTCAGCATTTAACTGTACTTTTTCTGATTAAGTATGATAAGTTCATTCTAATAAGATTTTTGCAAATGGGGGATTTTTCTAATGAAACCAAAAATTGCGATTCCAGCCGCAACCTTGACTGAAGCCACCAACGTTATCAACGAGCGCAATGCTCCATTTGCGCCGCGGCCGATTATTGAAGCCGTTGTTAAATCAGGGGGCGTGCCGATTATTTTTCCAAGCGTGCAGCCCGACTTAGCGCCTGAATATCTCGAGACTTTTGATGGGATTGTCTTTGCTGGCGGGGCCGATGTTGATCCAACATTTTACGGTCAAGAGCCACACATGAATCTGGGAATGACCTACCGTAAACGGGACCTGTTTGAGATTGCACTGCTCAAGGGGGCGGTTCAGTCCGGCAAGGCCATTTTAGGAATCTGCCGCGGTATGCAGCTGATCAACATTGGGCTGGGTGGAACCGTGTATCAAGACCTTTCTGAGAATCCAGACGCTCATTTAAAACATGTTCAAGGTGCCCCAGGCAATCTGCCTTCGCATCATATTGACGTTGACCTGGACAGTCGCCTCTACAAGCTGATCGGCAAGCATCCTTATATCAATTCGCGACACCACCAGGCCATTGATCGGGTAGCGCCTTCGCTTAAGGTCGCTGCCCGCGCGCAGGATCTAGTCATTGAAGCCCTAGAATCGAGTGACAGTGATCAGATTCTGGCCGTGCAGTGGCATCCTGAAAATATGTATAAGCATTACCGCGAATCACAGGCCTTGTTTGGCGACTTTATCCGCCGCTCAGCCAAGGTTGCAGCCAAGCGTCATCATACCGATAATCAAAACAACTAGCATAAAAACGACACTGCATAAGCTTCAAGCTGGCAGTGCCGTTTTTTATGTCTAATCTTAAATTCGTCTATTTATCAAGTTCTCGCTTCAGCTCATCGGCATTTGGAATATGATCACCGGCAAATCCCTGGAACGGATGCAGCGATTCCATGGCCGCTTCTTGATAGCGACGCGCCCGGCGCAGTGCATAGCTTTCTAAAGAACCGTTTTCGATGTAGTTCATCAGCTTAGCGCTTGGTGTGGTTTTAGGATTGATAACCCGGTCTTCCAGATCCTCCAAAATCTCGGAAAATTCTGGTCCCAGTTGAATCTGGTTGGCATAGCGCTCCAGACTCTTGATCATTGCCAAAGCCTTGTTTTGATAATGACAAGGTTCAGTTGGCAGTTCTTTAGCCACCACATCATTCATCTCGTCGGCATTATCCAGGACTCGATTAACCTCTGCAAGCGGCAAGGCTGGGTGCATAATAAAATAACTGGCCAGCAGACGAATAAAACGCAGTGTATCCGTTCTGACACCAACTGAACTGCTGGGATCCAGATCCAGCATGCGCAGCTCAATATATTCCACCCCAGTCTTGGGCAGCTCTTTTAGGTTGGCATTGCCCTTGAACCGCACGCTGCCGTGAAATTCATAATCTGAGGTCAAAATTCCCTGCTTAACCCCGTCTTCAATTCGATCAACGTAGCTTTGGACATCCGTATAGTCACCCTGAAATTTGGTCCCAAAACCATACGAGCTTTGGCGAATGCTGCGAACTGGATGGTCAATCCCCTGCCCTTTTTCAAAATAGTTGGCCTCAGCAATTGGGCTGGCACTAAACAGATAGGTAATAAACCAGCGATAGCGAACGAATCCTTGTGCCAAAACCGCGTACAGATAGTTGCGTACTGCTTTTTCGTCCTTAAACTTATCAGGAAAGCCTGCTTTGACCAGATCGATAATATGCTGATCAATGCTTAGATTAATGTGTACTCCGCATGGCGTTCCCTCTGAATAGCTGTGACGCTTGGTCCATTCTTTCAAATAGGCCTCTTTTTTTGGTCCCATCTTTGCCAAACGCAGCTGTGATTTATCAGCTGGCAGCTTAGGCGGCATTGACAGTGGCCAGAGCAGTTCACCAGGAGCCAGGGCCGCACGCAGAGCATTATTGATTTTATAAAGATAATGCATTGCATCCAATGAGTGGCTGGCAGCCGGTGTTACCATTTCAGGCATCGTCTCCAAATAGTCATTGGTCAGCCAAGGATTGGTCTTTTCATCGCCAATCGCGGCCGGATACGGTTCTTGACTGACATTGCCGGTTTCATCCACGCGCTGCATCTCGACTTCCAATCCCATTGTAAAATCAGAAGTCTTAGCAACGGCCTCATTATTAAAAATGAGTTCACCAATTTGACTGAACATAATTAGAATTCCTCTCTTAAATTAAAAATTTCTAATATTATACAATCAACCTTCTTAATTTTACAAGCAATAATTAGTCACTTGATTAACTTTAATAACTATAATATTTTTAATTATATGGATACTAAATTTAATTTTTAATTGCTCAATTAGTTGATTTAGCATATAATCTTACTGTTGCTCTAAGAATAACAGGAGATACTTTAATGAAAAAAACGTTGCAGGAATTCAAGGAATTTATTTCACGCGGCAATGTCATGGATATGGCCGTCGGGGTAATCATCGGCTCGGCCTTTACGTCAATCGTCAATGCGCTGGTTAAGAATCTGATCAACCCATTGATTGGAATCTTCTTAGGCAAGATTGATCTTTCTAATCTGGTCTTTAGTTTTGGCGACGCGCACTTCCACTATGGGGCCTTTTTAAACTCAGTCATCAACTTCTTAATCATTGCCTTTGTTGTCTTTTTATTGGTGAAGTTTGTCAATAAGCTGATGCCAAGTCACGATGAGGCACCGGCTGATCCTGAACCAAGTGCTGAGGAAAAATATTTAGCTGAAATCGTTGAGCTTTTAAAAGACAAGCAGAAATAATCCAGCAGCCAAAAACACGCTGTTCTAGCCATACCAAGGTTAGGACAGCGTGTTTTTCATTATGTTATCGTGCAAAAGCTGCTGATGGATAGTTCACCTAAGCTATTTGGACATCAATCTTTCAATAGCGAATTCGTATTTGACGCTTTCATAAGCATAAAAAACATCAGTGATCATTTACTGACTGCGTCGTTTTATAATTTTTGGAGAAAAAGAAAAAATCGTTCAGCCCCATTATCATAACGTGGCTGAACGATAATAAAATGGCTAGTGGCGCGGGACGGAATCGAACCGCCGACACACGGAGCTTCAATCCGTTGCTCTACCAACTGAGCTACCGAGCCATTTACGGTCCGTACGAGACTCGAACTCGTGATCTCATCCGTGACAGGGATGCGTCCTAACCAAAACTAGACCAACGGACCAAAATTGCGGGGGCTGGATTTGAACCAACGACCTCCGGGTTATGAGCCCGACGAGCTACCAGGCTGCTCTACCCCGCGATAATAAATTAAGTGACCCATGCGGGATTCGAACCCACGATACCAGCGTGAAAGGCTGGTGTCTTAACCGCTTGACTAATGGGTCATGATCATAAAAGCAACTTTTGCAAGTTATGGGTCTAAGTGGACTCGAACCACCGACCTCACGCTTATCAGGCGTGCGCTCTAACCAACTGAGCTATAGACCCATTTATCGCGGCAGGGGGGATCGAACCCTCGACCTCCCGGGTATGAACCGGACGCTCTAGCCAGCTGAGCTACACCGCGATAACAATTTTCATTGTTAATCGGGAAAACAGGATTCGAACCTGCGACCCCCTGGTCCCAAACCAGGTGCTCTACCAAGCTGAGCTATTTCCCGAAAAGTGCACCCAGAAGGAGTCGAACCTTCAACCTTCTGATTCGTAGTCAGACACTCTATCCAATTGCGCTATGGGTGCATGATAAAAGCGGAAGACGGGATTCGAACCCGCGACCCCCACCATGGCAAGGTGATGTTCTACCACTGAACTACTTCCGCATAACTATTAAGTTGATGAGCCGTGACGGGTTCGAACCGTCGACCCTCTGATTAAAAGTCAGATGCTCTACCGACTGAGCTAACGGCTCAAGTTGGGCTAGCTGGGTTCGAACCAGCGCATGACGGTACCAAAAACCGTTGCCTTACCACTTGGCTATAGCCCAATAAACAAAAATGGAGGATACAGGGCTCGAACCTGTGACCCTCTGCTTGTAAG